>CEUK01186575.1_pt1 | contig 18990 bp, 16 predicted proteins | sample 356451 | NCBI WGS metagenome assembly CEUK01 (sample SAMEA2622843, study PRJEB7988) | marine metagenome | isolation source: saline water (ENVO:00002010), including
GACTCATAATCAGGGGGTCCCAGGTTCGAGCCCTGGTGGGACCACTTAATAATTAAAGGGTTACGGTAAAACTACTTTAGCCCTTTTTTTTATTTCATCAATCCATTACTTACACCACCATAATCTGCCCATTCCCAAATTCCTGAAATTTTACCATCTCTAAAGTCTACAGTTTGATAACCAGAAAAATCAATATTCTTTGTATCAATAGATATGGTAGCGCCATAATATACTCGCACACTTCCATTTAGTTTATATGTTTTTTTATCAATTCCGGGCAAGTAAATTGAGTGGCCAATATTAATTGATATATTCATTTTTTTCATTTGCTTAAGTTCACTAATATATTTATTCTTACTAGTCTTAATTCCTTTTTTATTACCTGCTGGATATGAATAGAAAATAAAATCTTCAGTATAATAATTTGATATCTTTAGACTATCTTTTGAAGGATCTACAAAGTAATTGTTAATCTCTTTAATTAGATTTTTGAAGTGATTTAGATTTTTTTCGTAATCAGATTTATTGTTTTTACAGGAAAATAAAAGAGATAGTATAATGAATATGAGTAATAATTTATTCATTTATTTGAAATAAAAATTTTCATTAAAATTAAATAATTAAAATATTAATGAATCCAAAAATTAATATTAATAAGTATTCAGAAGGCATTAATTTTCTCTCAAAAGATGATATTTTAGGCCCTCATATCAATAGAATTTCACCACCAAAATATTCGCTTGATCAAGACTTTTTCGAATCTCTATGTAAGTATATAATTTTTCAGCAATTAAGCATTAAATCTGCATCTAAAACCTATAACAGATTTAAAAAGTTGATTAAAAATATTAAGCCTGAAATTATTTTAAAAACAAACAATGAACACATAAGAAATACGGGTGTAAGTAACAAGAAAATAGAGTATTTAAAAGAATTAAGCACGAGTTTTATAGAAAATAAAAATTATGAATTTTTAAAAAGCAAAAAAGATAATGAGATAATTGAAATTTTATCTAAAATTAAGGGTATAGGTTCTTGGACTGCCGAGATGTTTTTAATTTTTACAATGGGTAGACTTGATGTTTTTTCTGCTAAAGATATTGGCTTACTTAATGCTTTGAAGATTGTTTATAAATTAGATTATCGTCCATCTTTTGAAGAAGCAAATTTGTTGAGTAAAAGATGGTCGCCATTCAAAACAATTGCTTCACTTTATTTGTGGAAAATAATTGATGGGGGAGATTTAGATTGGTAAAGTATATTTAATTATTTGTGTTACTAAATTCATTTTTTTATTTAGAATACTATAATAAATCTGTTTTCTTTATTAATTTAGGTGGATATGCATAATATATGAAACTGTTTTTTTATTTTTTACTTCTTATAACTTTGGTTTCTTGTCAAAAAGAAGATGTTACTAATACTGATCCTAGATTAAGATATGTCGGCGATTGGAATTTTAAATCTAATAGTTATTCTTATTCAGGCTTTTACGACTATAATGTTCCACCAGGTTATTCACCAATATGGACATATACTGAGTCTTCTTCATCAGATTATAATGATAGTACTGGTATTATCTCTATTGGTCTAAATCCATATGAGTTAATTATTAAATATTGTAATACTTGCCCTAGTCAGATTTTTATGCTTAATGAAAATGGAGTAAATTCATGGACTTTAACAGATTCTACATTTTTTAATGACGTTGTACCTCCGCCACCAAGTTATTCACCTTCCTATTCAACGCTTAATATAGAGGGTTGGAAATTATAGAAAAACTTTATTGTTTGAGAACTTTTATATAGTGAACTTGCATATCGTTCATCACTATTGAAATGAAGTAATGTCCTTTTGGTAAATCAATATGTGGCCTCCAAACTATTTGATATTTTTCAGGTTCTAACATCTTTTGATTAAGTGTTGCTACCATTTGACCATTAATGTCGTGTACTGATATTTTTACATTTCCCTTTTGAAAAACACCATAATTGATTTCAATTTCATCAACAAATGGGTTGGGATATGCATTATAAATCATTCCTTTACTAAGGTGAAGGTTGTTCATTCCAACAATTGGAATACCATCTCCATTTATAATAATATCCCAAGTACCTTCAAGGTCTCCACTAGTATTTTGTGTTAATGGAATAATTCTATTAGTGGCATCATATTGTCCGCTAGTAATAGAAGCAGCTGCATCAGTAGGTATGTATGGATCATTTTCAAAATATAGTTGTGTAATAAGAGTATTAAAACCTGGTGGTGTTATTTTAAAATGAATATGAGATGGTCTATAAGTTGAACCATTAAGATATAAACCAGGTTTAATGGATTCAAAGATGTAATAACCTTGACTATTTGACATTGTTTTCCCCCTAAGGTTGTAGCCAAAATTATCATATTCACCTAGATTATTAGCATGCCAAACATCAATTTCTGTGTTAGGGATAGCCTCAGAACAATCTAGGTTATATACCTGTCCACTAATAATAATTCTTTCTCCACTTTCATTTATATTTGCAAGTTGATTATTTTGAATCAACGGAGCATTTGCAGTATAAAAGGGTCCTTGGCCATATGCATCCAATGTTGTTTCGTCACATGAATCTTTTGTGTCATTTTTCTTAGAAGTAGCGGAGTTAACAACAGATGGAAAAGCGGCAATGGATAGTAGCGATAATGATGTGTTTCTAAGAAATTTTCTTCTACTATTCTTATATTTCATTGTCTAGGTTTTTGACCTAAGATACAAAAAATAAATTCTTAAATTTTGAGCGAAGAGATACCACCATCAATTTGAATTACTTGTCCTGTAATCCATGAAGATTTTTCAGATAATAAAAACTCAACAAATGACGAAATATCATTGCAATTTCCTATTCTTTTGAGAGGATGTCTATTAGCATTATTAATCACTTTTTCTTCGCTATTTAATAGCTTTGATGAAAGAGGAGTTTTTGTTAATGATGGTGCTATACAATTGACTCTTATGTTAGGTGATAACTCAGCTGCTAGAGATTTAGTTAAACCTTCAATTGCACCTTTTGAAGACGCAACTTGTGTATGGAAATTAAAGCCTAATTTTACAGCTACAGTTGAAAATAAAACAATAGAAGCATTTTCAGATTTATCTAGTTTTTTGAGTAATGATTGAATCACTTTAATTGCACCAACGACCTGAAGTTCGAAATCTTTGGTAAAATCTTTTGGTGAAATTCTTTTAAATGGTTTAAGGTTAATTGATCCAGGACAATATACAAGACCATCAATTACATCAGGAAGAAAATCTAAGTTTAACTCCTGCTCCATAACATCTAGATGGAAATAATTTGTGTTTGATTCGAATTCATTATTGGAGTTGAAAGAGGCAAAAACATTGCAGTTGTTTTCTGTCATTTTTTTTACAACATCTCTCCCGATTCCTGATGAACCACCTATTATTAAAATATTTTTCATTTTATTTAATTTTAGAAGAATTTTCTTTTTTTTGTATGTTATGTTGTTTCCATATCATTCTTAAAAGAAAGAACATGTATGCACTAAAAATTGAAAATCCAACTAGAAATAGAGTTAAGTTTTCCATTTTAATCGTTTTTGACAAGTCTTATGAATATAGCAAAGCACAAGATTGATGGTACCCATATACCAACAAACATACCTTCGTCTTTCTGTCCTGTAAACCATAGTGTTACTGATAGAAGAAAACTGATAAAAGCAAGGACAACAGGGTAGTATTTCTCAATAAAGTTCATAGTAGTTTTATAAAAAGTTAATTATTCTTTTGTTTCTATATTCAAATATTTCTTTGAGTTTTTTCTTTAAAAACAATGTATAAAGGATGTTTGAAATAAATTTTAATGGCAATGCAAAGTGTATTTCGTCAGTTATTGTAGTACCAAAACGATTGGCTTCAAAGCTGTGTCTGTGGTGCCAGAGTTTGTAAGGTCCTATTTTTTGTTCATCAACAAAGTATTTTAAAGATTTTATCGATTTTATTTCAGTAACCCAACTGATGTTTATTAAAGGAAGTAATCTCATTTTAAACTTTATGATATCACCTTCTTTCATCTCTTCAATAGGGTTATTTAGTATTTTGAATGATAAACTTTTAGGTGTAATTGATTCAAGATTAGATGGTCTAGAATAATAGTCCCATACTTTGTCTAGTTTGGCATCCACATGTTGGCTGGATGTTATCTTGTAAAGACCTGATATGTTTTGGATTTTAATCATTTAAAAGGAAAAGGGCCTGGAGTGGAGAGAATCCAGGCCCATACTAAAATTAACAACTAACTATTTGACACATGATAATAAAAGCGGTAGATATTACTGAGACTATAGCAATTATTGTAAATATTTTATTTCTCATTTATTTGAAATAAATATTTTCTTTGCTTTCTCTCCACTATCTCCCATGACTTTTATTAAATAGCTTCCATGAATTAGATTTTTCACATCTATTCTAGTTTGATCTGATTTGAGATCATGCTTTATTATAATTTTTCCTTCAGGATTGATTATAAATAATTTTGAGTATTTTTTTGCATCTAAATTAATGTCAATGAAACTAGATGCAGGATTTGGATAAATTCTGATATCTGTATCTTCATTTATTGTTTCAATACTTGCAAATTGAGATAATAATACTTTATCAATTACATGTACTACACCATTGTCTGCATTAATATCAGGTGTAGTAACATTTGCATCATTAATAACTACTCCAGAACTAAGATCTACAAAAATTTCTGTTCCCTCAATTGTAGTTACAGGACCTGATACTAAGTCAGAGGACATTACTGTTCCTGCAACTGTATGGTATAATAAAATTTCTGATAAATTAGGTAAGTTAAGTATACCATTAATATCAGTATTCAAACTTGATGCTAAATCATTGAATGCGTTGTCAGTTGGAGCAAAAACCGTAAATGATCCTAGAGGTTTTGTCAATACAGGAAGTAATTCAGCAGTAATTACTGCAGTAGTTAATGCTGTAAAGTTGTTATCGATAGCAATATCTACAACTGTTTCATTTGGTAAAATAACTGCATCTAAAGTATGAACTATACCATTAGAAGAAGTTAAATCGGGTGTAACCACTTTTGCTTGATTTGCATAGACCATACCTGATTGAGTTTTTGTCATTTTGATGGTATTTGTTGTTGACAAAGGTTGTGCAACTAATCCATTACTTACAGACGCTGCATCTACACTAGCGTCTAATACATGGTATAACAAAATGTCTGTTAAATTTGGGAGCGCTAAAATTCCATTTAAGTCTGTACCAAGATCTACAGCTAATTGATCAAAAGAGTTATTGTCTGGTGCGAATACTGTAAAAGTGGAAAAAGGATCTGTTAAAGCCGGCAATAACTCAGCTGTTATTACAGCAGTAGCTAAAGTTGAAAATCCATTATCAATTGCTATATCTACAACAGTCTCGTCAGATAAAATGACTTTTTCTATAGAATGAACTATTCCGTTATCAGCTTGAAGGTCTGCAGCATTTACCATTGCATGATTAGCATATACACTACCAGTGGATGTTTTAGTTAACTTAATAGTATTAGCATTATTTAACGGTTGTGCTATTAGACCATTTGTTACTGAAGCAGCATCAACAGATACATCTAGAACGTGGTATAATAAAATTTCTGATAAATTAGGTAGGGCTAATAATCCAGAAATATTCGTACCAAGTTGAAGTGCTAAGTTATCAAATGCATTATTATCAGGAGCAAAAACAGTGTATGTAGCATTTACATCTTGCAACGCTCCTGTTAGATTAGCTGTATTGATAGCAGCAGCTAAAGAAGAATGATTTGGACTGCCTGATATAACATCAAAAACAGTTATTTGCGAATTTAAATTACTTGAAATAGCAAAAGATATAACTAGAGTTAAAAATCCGTTTTTTAATTTGAGTAGTTTTGTTTTCATTTTTTTTGTTTAACGTTTATAATTTTTTGTTAAACAAATGTAATATATTTTGTTTAACAAAAACAAGAAAAAATTAAACAAAATTTCACTTTTTTTTGTAAACCCCTGTTATACAGCTATTTATATTTAAAAAAAACTAAATATTTTGAGCTAGTTTCTCGAATTCTTCCTTGGAATTGATTAGAATGATACTTTCAGGAACAAGTTTTTTGTACATAGATGTTTGATATCCACTCATTATTATTTTAGCATCAGTAGCATGAGTTAGTAGCGTATCAATTATTGTAATAAATTCTTTTTCTTCAATTTTGGCTATACAAGATGTGAAGATGTATGTTGGTTTTATTTTTGGAATAGCAAATTCTAAATCACTTATAGGAACACTTTGTCCCATGTAGAAGCAATTATATCCTTTAGATTTGAATAGATAATAATAAAGAAGTATCGTAAATTCATGTTCTTCTTTTTCATGAAGAAATAATAGAACATTTGAGTTTGATTTGTCAGTTGCATCTAAACTTGTTATTTTTTCATGTAAGTATTCTTTAAATAAAATTGAGAAAAAATGTTCATGAATAATTTGAATAGAATTTACCTGCCACAATTCTCCTACTTTGATTAAAAAAGGGACAATTATTTTTTCATATAACTCGAAAATATTTTTTGAATATTTTGAAAAAATATCCAAGACTTTTTCCTTCTCGAATTTAAGAATTGCAAGAGTAAGTTGATCTACTTCTGAAGTTGAATTGGAGGAATTTAGAATTAATGATTTGGAGGCTTCAAAAATTTCTTGTTCCCTCAAAAGAGCTATTTTTGATATTTTATAACTGTTGTTATAAAGTAAATTAATGTTAAGTATTTTCTTTAAGTCGTTCTCGTCATAATACCTTATATTGGTTTCAGTTCTTTTTGGTTCAAGTAGCTTATATCTTTTTTCCCATATTCTAATTGTATGGGCTTTTATTCCAGTAAAGTTTTCTAGATCTTTAATGGTAAAACGTTCTTTATTTTTTAAGCTATCTATATCCTGCAATTTGTTTAAGTATTTAGTTGCAAAGTTAAACAAATTGTTAGAATAGTATAACTTTTTCGAATAAACTTTTTTTAAATTTTACGAAAATTTCAAAATGATTCTTTTTACTGAATTGTAATATTGTCTTCCAAATAATATTAAATGAACTAATAATGGATATAATTGGTGAATTTTTTTTCTTTCATTAAAGCCATTTTCTAGAGGGTAAACTTCTTTATATTTTTTAAAAGCACTCTCTGGGTAGTCACCAAATAAAGCTAGCATAGACCAATCCATTTCTGGGTGACCGTAATATACTGCAGGATCAATTAAAACAGGTTGATTATTTTCATTACAGAGTAGGTTTCCTGACCATAAATCACCATGAATAAGAGAAGGTTTAGCTTCAGGAATAATATTTTTAATATCAATACATAATTGATCTATCAAAGCGCAATCTTTTTTATCAATTAATTTTTTGTTTCTCGCAATTTTTGTGAGGTTAAGTATTCTATTATTACAATAAAATGATGACCATTCATTCTCAAATGAATTATTTTGGACAAGTGATCCTATGTAATTATTATGATCTAGTCCAAATTTGTCATTACTTATTCGATGTAATTTTGCTAAATTTTCACCAAATAAATCCCAGGTGAGTTTATTACCCTGTTTTATATATTCAATTATGATGTAATCATATTCTTTAAAAGTTCCAATCGAAATCACTTCTGGTACTTTAAAGTATGAACGAGAAAGAAGATCAAGCCCTAGTTTCTCTTTTTCGAACATCTGAGGAAACTTCTTTGAATCATTTACTTTGATTACCAAATGTTTATCATCAAAAATGCAATGATAGACTAGATTAATATCTCCACCATAAAGTTGATTAATTGCATTGGGTGATATACCAATTTCTTTTTTTAATATTTGATTTATATGGATCAATTATTTAGGTATAATTTTTTCGTTTAATAACCAATAGCGCCACCATCTGGGCTTGATGAATCAGAAGCACCAATGTATATATCTTCTTCAAGTGGACAAAGAATACCCATTAGACGTCCTAGTTGTTTTGTGGCTGAAACTATATGTCCCATTTTTTCTAATTTTTTTAAGCTATCAATTGAAATAAGATCAGATTCATAAATTAATTTATTTGGCATCCATTGATGATGAATCTTTAATACTTCAATAGCTTTTTTAATTGGCATGTTGTATTCAAGGACACAGAGTATTGTTTGGAAAACAGTATTGATTATTGTTCTACCTCCTGGGCTTCCAATGATTAAATAAGGTTTCCCTTTTTTACTTATAATAGTTGGACTCATACTTGACAACATTCGTTTTTCAGGTTCAATAATATTGGCCTTTGTTCCAATTAGCCATCCGTTATTTGTGTATCCAGGTTTAGGGTTAAAATCACCCATTTCATTATTAAAAAGAAACCCTAGCTTTTTTGATCCTAATCCAGAACCGTAAGACTGCTCAATAGTATATGTTAAAGAAACAGCATTTCCATCTTTATCAATGATAGAAAGATGTGTAGTATTATCTCCATCATACAATTGACCAAACTTTGAAGAGTCGCTTACAGATGCTTTATGTAAATCTATATTTGCATATCTCATTTTGGCAAACTCTTTTGAAATAAGTTTATTTATAGGCATATTTAAATTAAAGTCTGGATCGCCCAAGTGTTCTGCTCTATCAGCAAATGCACGTCTCATAATTTCGGTAATTAGATGTATATATTCTGAGGAATTGAATTTTATAGAGTCAAGGTTTGCCTTTTCTATCATATTTAGCATCTCAATTATTGCTACGCCTCCTGAGCTAGGTGGTGGCATAGATATAATATCATAATCTTTATATTTGCCTTTAATAGGCTCTCTTTCAATCGCTTTATACTTTTTTAAGTCTTCTTTTGTAATTAGACCTCCATTTTCTTTCATAAAAGATTCTATTTCATCAGCTACAGGACCACTATAGAAACCATCTTTTCCATAATCACGAATGAATTTTAAGGTTTCTGCTAGTTCTTTTTGAATCCAAAGTTCGCCTTGTTTTATTATATTTTCCTTAGAATTTTTAAAATAATCTTGAAGAAATTTAGGGTAATCACCAGAATTAAATTTTTTAGCATGTTGTTCAAGATTCCAAGAAAAGATAATTCCCTTTTCAGCTAAATCTATTGATGGTTGAACAAGCTCTTTCCAAGGGAGAACACCATATTTTTTGTGAGCTAAATATAATCCTGCAACAGTTCCAGGAACACCAACTGATTTTAATCCTTTATGATTACTTCCTTTAATTAGTTTACCATTCGAATCTAAAAACATAACAGAATTAGAAGCTAAAGGTGCTTTTTCTCTGAAATCAATTGTAGTAGATTTGCCTCTTGAATCAAGATAGACAAGAAATCCACCACCACCAAGATTGCCTGCCTGAGGAAAGGTTACTGCTAAAGAGAATGCTGTTGCTATTGATGCATCAATAGCATTCCCACCTTTTTTTAAGATATCAATTCCTGTTTGGGACGAAATAGTATTATCAGATACTACCATACCATTTTTACCATATGTTTGGCTATTGGAATGAATAAATATCACGAATATAATAGTTAATGTTATTATAATATCTCTCACTTTAGTTTAATTTTAATTCAAAAAATTTTAGAAATTTATTTAACAATAATTTTTCTCTCTATTGTTCCATTATCGTATATGTAAAATAAAACAATGTTTGGTTTTTCTTCAGTTTTTCTTCCAAGAATATCAGTAATCATAATTAAATTAGCTGGTTCATCTATAATCTGATTTTCATTTTGACAAGTTCCTAGAATATTATTATCTAACCATTCTATTCTTTTATTTATCCACTCTTTTAAATTAATTATTTGTTGATGATGATCTGTATTTTTTTTTCGCTTCCAACGTAAAAAATCTCTTTCAAATCCTTCTTTATAATTATTACTTAAACTATCAATAAAGGAGTTAATATTATCGATACTAACTATTTCTCTTCTAAGATGATTCCACCTACATTTTAATAAATCATTAAACACAGAATCTTTTGTTAAAATTGAATACCAAATAGGGTTGTATTTTCCACAAGATGTATTAAATTCCCATCCTTCTGTTATGTCAGCTTCACAAAAAGTTGAATTTCCGTATGCCCAATTAAAATCCCAAACTGGACCAATATGTATACGCTTGTCTATATCATCATGATTTTTATATAAATAGGTGCTGAATCTATATGCATCAATATTTTTACTTAATTCACTGATTATAAAGTAGTCAATAAATGATTCTACATTGATTAAATTATCATATAAATTATATAAATATAGATTGTTATTATATATAATTGAGGCTTCAAAATTATAAATCAATTCTTGAACATAAGATTTTTGATAATCATTAATATTGTCCCATTTTGGATATATATATTGGAAATAAATAGAATCTCCAGAACTACTATTAAAAGAAGAGGTCCAATATTTATTTTTATTATCACTTGATCTATCGATTTGTATGATATATCCTCCAGATATATCTTCAAATTCAACATCATTTATGTTCATTTCCTCAATATCTATTCTATTTTTATCTCGCTTAATTTTTTCTATTAATAAATATATTCCCATATATTCATTATTTAATAACAGTTCACAGAACCTATATTTAGGAGAATAGTAACCCATTTTGTCATATAAATAATATGTTAAAGCATTTCTTATAAAGCTTCTGTCTCCATATGGAGCGTATAAAATCCAATCATTCTCTATTGGCATACCTAATAAAGAGACATTATTGTTATCTCCAATAGAATCTTGAGTCTCAATTGAGTATGATTTCTTTGGAAATAATAAGGAGCTCGTTCCTCTATGCTCTATACTGATTCTGCCGTTATAATTATTGAAGTCATCTGAAGTGTAATTTATATTTTCATTGTCAATTACACCCATTTTAGCAATTATTCTTGAATCATCACTTATATTTTGATCTTTTGTATTAATACTTATTATTGGCAGATTTGAATGTGATAGTATTACTTGACAATGAATAGGAGAGAGACATAACAAAATAACTACCAATATAAATCTTGACATAATTGAAAATATAGAAGAATGTTATTATTCTATAATAGAAATTCCATCTGTTTTACAATCAAATTCTGGATTTGATATGCCTAAAAAGTTTAAAATAGTTGCAGCTAGATCAGTTTGGTTACTAGTATAGTTAGCTTTAAATTCTACGGTAGGATGTTGAGCATAGAAAATAGTCTTATTTACTTTAGGATTATTTGCATCTCCATGACTTGTTCCAACGCCACCATGATCAGAAACTATAAAGCAAATCCAATCTTCACCATCTAATCTTTTGTTTTCGATGATGTTAAATATTCCATTGACATAGGAATCAATCCTGTTTAATGTACTTTTATATTCTTCAATAAAAGGGCTAAAACCATAAGTGTGTCCTGTTGCATCAAGCTCATCAAAATGAATGAATAGAATATCCGGTGATAAAGGGTTTGAATTTATTAGAAGCTCTTTAACCTCTTCAAAAACAATAGAATCATTAATGCTTTCTTGAGGTGCATAATCTACAGAATTTGGTAAAGTAAATTCGTTTATGGGTGTCCAATTAACAATAGAAGCAGTATTAATGTTTGAAGAAATTTTTTCAATGTAATTAAAGAATGGTGGATATTGAGTATAGTCGCTACCAACAAAACTATTATCTGTTACCGAATGTTTATCATAATGAACACCTGTTAAGAGACTAGACCAATTTGGTCCACTATACGTGTCTCCCTCTACGATATGATTAGGTGTATAGTAAACATTATTATTTAATGAAAGATTATACATAAATGGACAAATACTTTGTTGCATAGCATCACTTCTAAATCCATCAATACCTATAATAATAACTTTTCTTGAAATTTTTGTTGAGTCCACAGTAAAGTCATTAGAATATTGATTACAATCAAGAACTTGGTCTTTTTTACAACCATAATAAATACATAAAAAGGCTAAAAGGATGAGAGGTACTATTTTTTTCATATAGATTAAATAAATTTGTAAAATCATTTACTTTTTATGATTTTTATTATTTCACCATTCACTTTAATTAGATAAATCCCATCTGGCTCATCTTTTAAGTCAATAGTAATATTATTTGATAAAATATTTTTTGTTAATACAGACTGTCCGTAGAGATTAAAGACCTCACAATTTATCGAATTACTTTCTTCTGTGAAAATATTAAATATTGAATTAGTAGGGTTAGGGTATACTTTTATTGAGTTTATTTTATTAATGTTATTTACAACAGCATTTGGTTGGAAATAATAGAATTCATATTCTGCTCTTTCTGGAGATAAAGAGATTGAGTTGCTATTATGCGCTCTAACATAAAATTTAATCTCTTCTCCGTTTTGTAAATAAGGTATTTCTGTTGTATAAATTCCATCATTAGCAATAGCATCACCTAAAATTCCATTATCCTGCATTTGAAAAGAGTTGAATTTTGAATTATAAGGACTTATTGTAGCCATTAACTCTACTTCTGTTGTATTTGAAACTGTAGCTTCTATATAGCTCCCATTTATTTTTACATCACTTATTTGTGGTGGTGTTTGTGATAATTCATTTAAGTTATTTAGATATGAATTACGAGCATTTATACTCGACATAATACCCCCAAAACCCCAGTTTATCCATACTGCGTCGTCTACATTTGCATAAAATTGATTAGTTGTAAAAAGTTGATTTGGATCATTGTTAAATCCTGGATAAGCTATATTCTGGATCTCATTGATTTGATTTTTTATTCCTGTTGTATCTAACATAGTTTCTGTAAGAATTGTTCTTAGATGAGCATTATAGACTTTGCGATACAAGGGATGATTTAATAGATAATCTACAAGTGGTCTTTGTCCAGTTTGAAATTGAGCTCCATAAGAATCATAATTATAGATTGGTGTAGGGTTAAAATAATCCCAACCAAGAAGTGCACCTAGGAAACTTTCACTTAAATCCCATGGAATCATTTGAAATAGGCCATCTTCTGTCTGGTACAGGTAATAGTTATGTACATAGTAACCATTATAAGTGTCTAGATTCAGCGTTGAAGTATTTACAGCAAATGCCCATAAAACACGGTCAATATTTAAAATTGTATCTAACTCTTCTGGATTAAAGTTTAAGGTATAGATTAACTCCATTAGTTTACCCCAACCAGAATCAGACTTTAAATTATAACTATTGTAATACGATGAGCTATCAGGGCCTAGCCACTTGAGGTTTGGTGGGGGTCCTGTCGCTGGTGTAGGGCTTGGATCACAAAACATATCTATTGGATCACATTTAAACAACGCACCATCTTTTTCCCCAAAATGTTTTTCACAGAATTGTTTATTAATAGACTCTGTATTAACGTATAAACCAAGATAATCATTTTGGACATGAAGTTTTAATAAATTAACTTCAGGTGATGGGAGATATTTTCGATATATTTTACTTGCGATAAATTCTTTCGAAAATGTAGGGTCAAGCCAAGCATTAGCAAGCTTTATTTTCTTTTTTCCCATTAATTTTTGTCCGGAAATCCAATAATTCATGTCTAGATTATATGGCACTTTAGGATTTTGTATATCGTTTGGCAAACAAAATGTGGAGTTACCTTTATATCTAACACCTACAAAGTCATGAGAGCTCCCATTTAGTGTAACAGTAGCTGGAATTCGGTATGCTGGATCATTAAAGAATGATTGAACTAGAATATCGTGGTAATTTGAATCATAGAAATTGATGTATAAATCTCTAATAGAATCTTTTTCAAAAATCCCACCTGGAGATTCATATAGATTTTGAGGATTATATATGTTTTGAGTATTACCATAAACAAAAAAGAATATAAAAAGTAAAGTACATCTTATTTTAATAGACTTTAATTTTATTAATGATGTAGATGAATTTTTCATAGTAATAAATCTAAGATAGAATATTTATATCAATAATTGATAGTATAGTTGTTCATTCTATTATATTTAGGCACTTAAATGGTTTATATATAATATTACAAAATGACTAATAAAATAGATTTGCATGGCATCAGACACCATGAAGTTCAAAATTTACTAGATAAATTTTTAACTAAACATTTATATCAAGGTACAAAAGAAATATATATAATAACAGGTAATAGCGACAAGATGAAAGATGTGGTTGATTCTGTTTTGTCTGATTACAATCTATCTTCAGAATATTCTTTTTTATCCAAAGCAGAACTATTAGTCAAATTATGATATTTTTCACTAAATATTGAATTCACCAAAAGAAAATAATTTTGCTTGTCCACCTATGATTACTCTATTAGAATTTTCTTTACAATATAATTTCCCACCTCTTTCAGAAATTTGTAAAGCAATTAATTCTTTTTTCAAAAGTCTAGATGACCAAAAAGGTATAAGAGTGCAGTGAGCAGAACCGGTCACAGGATCTTCTAAAATAGTAGCTTGTGGAGTAAAAAACCTAGAAACAAAATCAGAAGAATTTCCTTTGGAAGTGCAAATAACTCCGCCATATCCTAAATTAATTTGATTGAATTTTTCTTCGTTGATTTTTATATTTTCAACTTCTTCTTGATTATTGTATACTAATAAATAGTCTCTAGCTTTATAAATTTCTTCGGGTTGAATATTTAAACCTAACTTTATCTCTTTTGGTAATTCAGAAGGGGATGCTGGTCTTGCAGGAAAATCTAAATAATAAAAATCATTATGTGTTTTGACAACAAGTTCTCCGCTTAATGTTTTAAAATGAATTTCATTAGATGGGTGCTTCAAAATCGATTTTAAAACAAATGAAGTTGCTAATGTTGCATGTCCGCACAAATCTATTTCTAAATCTGGGGTAAACCATCTTAAATGGAAATAATCGCCTTTATCAATAACAAAAGCAGTTTCTGCAACAGCATTTTCTTTTGCAATTTTTAATAGAATTTCATCAGAAAACCATTCCTTTAAAGGAACGACACATGCTGGGTTACCACTAAAGACTTTGTCTGTAAAGGCATCAACTTGATAAAATTTATAACTCATGTAATAAATGGATAGATTAATATTAAAAATAAAAATACCTTATTTTAGCGAACCTATGTGATTATTAAACGTTATTAGTATAGATTTAGCTTGATAAAAGAGTTACTTTTGTTTTTTCAATTGTTTAAAATGTAACATGTAAAATGCTAAGAATAATATTTTTTATATTATTATTTTTCCCGTTAAAGGTTTTATTTTCTCAGTGTGCCGTAGATATTACATCATCCAGTGATACAATTATCTGTTTTGGTGATTCAATAGATCTTAATGCATCCGGTGGAGTAAATAGCACTTATGAATGGTGGCCATCAACAGGTTTAAATGATACCATTGGACAGAATGTAATAGCTGCACCTCAAAGTACTATAACATATTATGTTACAAGAACATGTCCAAATCAAGGTGCTTCTTCAATTGATAGTATTACAATAACAGTTTTACAGTTGCCTAATTCCTCTGCAGGAGTTGATCTTTCTTTTTGTTCGGGAGATAATGTTCAGATTGGTGTAGCACCAAATTCCGATTATACATACTCTTGGTCTCCTTCTACTGGTTTAAGTGACCCATCAATCTCTAATCCACTAGTTTCATTAACAACCTCATCTAGCCCTGAAGATTTTATCTATACTTTATTAACTACCGATACAACAACTGGATGTTTTTCTTTGGATAGTATTAACCTTGAAGTTTTAGACCTAAATATATCTACAGGTCCAGATATTATTGTTTGTTCTGGTGATCCTATTAACTTAAATTCATCTATATCAGGTAATGGTTCTAATCCAGTTAGTTATTCTTGGACTGGTCCTAATGGATATACTAGTTCTTCAGCAACACCAACAATACCTAATTCTTCTGCATCTATGTCTGGGACATATTTTGTGACAGCAACAGTTGGAGGTTGTCAAACTGAAGACTCTATTCATATTACAGTTGCAGATATAGATATAAATAGTAGTTTACTTGTAGGTGGTCAACTTGTCTATTGTCTAGATCTAGGTCAGACAAATGGAGATATTTTCTTTTTCTTATCTATTCCTTCTTTCAGTGATTCTATTACTAATTTCCAAATAGATTGGAATAACGATGGATTATATGATACAATCTTTGACAACAGTAATTGGTCTAATCCAATTATACAGAATTTTCCTATAGGAAATAGTTTTTTTACAATTCAAATGCTCTTATCCAATGGATGTTCTGTAACTAAAATTTATCCTGTTTTCGTTGGTAGTTCGCCAGAAGCAAGTTCTTTAGTTTTATTTCCTTTTCAACAAAATGGATGTGCTCCTCATACTACAAATTGGACTTTGACTATACCTCCCGCTAACGCCAATGGAACGAATTATACTATTGATTGGAAAGATGGATCACCAATATTTACGTATGTTCAAGGTGATCCCATTCCTCCTGATTGGGTCCCTGTACCAAATACTCCAGGTGATTATATAGTGACTCATACTTTTATATCAACAACATGTGGAGAACAGGCGAACTCAAATGGAATTATTACTGATAATGCAATTCAACCAGTTGTTGTTACTGAAAATCCATGTTCATTCACCCCTGTTCCATCAGCTATAGCAATTATTGTAATTGGAGAAGAGCCTAATGCTCAATTTATTCCTAGTAATAATGATACTTTACCAATAAATGTTTGTGTGGGGTCTCCACTTCAACTCACAAACACGTCTAATCCAGGAATAAATGTACCTACTTTTTCTGGAGGTGATTGTGATACTATTGCACCTTTTTATTGGGCTGTTTCTCCTTCTACACCAGGTGCGTGGAGTGTTTCAGGAAACTTAGGTAATAGTTTTAATTCATCTAATCATAATTTATGGATTTCAGGAGATGTTTCTCCATCTATTACATTCAATATCCCAGGGATTTATACAATAACTATAAGAGTGAAAAATAATTGTGGAGAAAGTTATTTTTCTCAAGATTTCTGTGTTCAAGACAAAGTAATACCATTATTTAATCTTGATGACACAATAGGTTGTATTCCACTGATTATCTCAGCCAATTCAGATGACACGGATACTTCTATGTCATGTTCTCCTGTTCTATATCAATGGAATATTAACTATTCGAGTGGGTATTGTGGATCTACTTCATCATTCTCATATGCAGATTCAACTACTAATCAATCTAAAAACCCAGTATTTCAGTTTAATAATTCGGGAATATATGGTGTGTCGCTTTCTACAATAAATGAATGTGGTTCTGAAACATCCCCAGATCAAATAGTAATGGTTAAAAAACCTCCAATAGTTAACATTAATGAAATTGCAGATGGTTGTATACCCTACGCATATGAACCGTCTGTAAATGTTGATAATTGTGCAGATTCTTCTCTTTTATATAATTGGTCTAGTTCTCCTTCAGGTTTAAGTTCAATTTTACCGAATCCTCCACTAACAATTGCTGATGTCACTGGTTTAACAACTATATTTCTATCAGTATCTAATGAGTGTGGTACAACAAATGATAGTACCACTTTTATTGTAAATCCATTAAATACAATTACCCCTGCAATAGATCAAACAGTTTGTATGAACTCTCCCATCACAGATATTTTGATATTTACAACCGGTGCAACGGGGGCTCAAGTTACAGGTTTACCTCAAGGAATAACAGATAGTTGGTCAGGAGATACATTGACAATAAGTGGTACACCATCAGAGAGTGGCACATTCATTTATACTGTTGAGACAACAGGTGGTTGTCCTCCAGCTATAACAACAGGTATAATTGATGTCACTCCATTAAATACAATTACTGCTGGTATAAATCAAACGGTTTGTATTAACTCACCACTAACAGATATTTTCTTATTTACAACTGGTGCAACAGGTGTAAATGTTTCAGGTCTTCCTCAAGGGATAACATATAGTTGGTCAGGAGATACATTGATAATAAATGGTACACCAACAGAAAGTGGTACATTTATTTATACAGTTGAGACATTGGGTGGATGTCCATCAGTTACAACTACAGGTATAGTCGAAGTAATTCCATTAAATACAATTACCTCTGGTATAGATCAAACTGTTTGTATGAATTCTCCCATTACAGATATTTTGTTGTTTACAACTGTTGCAACGGGAGCATATGTTACAGGTTTACCTCAAGGGATAACTGATAGTTGGTCAGGAGACACATTAACAATAAGCGGTATACCAACAGAGAGTGGCACATTTACTTATATAGTTGAGACAACAGGTGGTTGTGATTTAGCTGCAACGACAGGTACACTTGAAGTTACCCCATTAAATACTATCTCTGCCGGTATTGATGAAAATGTTTGCGTTGGTTCTCCAATAAATAATATTATCATGGTAACAAGTGGAGCCACAGGTGCTATTTTTTCTGGCTTACCGGCTGGAATAAATGGAACATGGGTCAATAACATTATTACAATTAGTGGTACGCCAGTAAATAGTGGTATTTATAATTATTCTGTTGAAACAACAGGAGGATGTCCGTCTTCAATTTCTACTGGTACCATTTCAGTTTCACCTTTAAATACTATCGAGCAGGGTATAAATCAAACTGTCTGTGTTGGCTCTAATATTTTTATAATTTTACCTACAACAGGTGCAACAGGTGCATACTTTTCAGGGTTACCTCCAGGAGTATCAGGATCATGGTTTAATGACACGGTTATAATATCAGGGAACCCATTAATTAGTGGTCCTTTCAACTATACAGTCGAGACAACAGGAGGTTGTACTCCTGCGATTTCTTCTTCTACAATAACTGTTAATCCGGATCCAACCATAGATATTCACCCATTACTAAGCCAATCGATATGCGTTGGTGGCACAATAGATCAGGCATTAGTTGTAAGTTATACAGGTGGGGTAGGAGTAGCAACCTACCAATGGCAATTAGATGGTTTAGATATA
>CEUK01354175.1_pt1 | contig 18988 bp, 17 predicted proteins | sample 356451 | NCBI WGS metagenome assembly CEUK01 (sample SAMEA2622843, study PRJEB7988) | marine metagenome | isolation source: saline water (ENVO:00002010), including
ATTTTTTTTTTTTTTTCGAATTTAAAAAAAATACAACATATTAATATCTGATTTATATTATTATTTTTGTTTTAATGTATGATTTAAATTATTTAAGTATTCAAGATAAATTATCTAGTAGAAAGAATATCGTTATTACTACTCACAAATCTCCAGATGGTGATGCTCTAGGTTCATCATTAGCTTTATTTTTTGCTTTGTATAAAAATCACAATGTTAATATTATTGTACCTAATGAGTTTCCGAACTATTTAAATTGGATGCCTTCGTCTAATAAAATAAAAGTTTATGAAAATGAAACTGCAAATTGTGATTTAATTTTAGATAAAGCTGATATAATATTTTGCTTAGATTTTAATAAACTTTACAGAACTTATTTGATGTCTGAAAAGTTGAAATTAAGTGATGCTTATATGATTATGATAGATCATCATGAGGAGCCTGATCAATTTTGTGATCAAATTCTTTCTAATCCTTTAATTTCTTCAACAGCAGAACTTGTTTATGAGTTTTTACTTAATCTCAATTTTCAAATAAATAGAAATATAGCAACTTGTCTTTATACTGGAATAATAACAGATACGGGTTGTTTGAAATATCCTAATGTTACAAATAAAACTCATGAAATTATTGCGCAATTAATGTCACTGAAGATAAATCACTCAATTATTCATCAAAAACTATTTGATAATCAAAATAAATCTCGATTTGATTTATTGAAAATATGTCTTAATAATTTACAAGTTTTTCATGATTACAATGCAGCAGTAATTTTTTTAAATGAATCTGATTTGATTAAATGCAACTATAAAAAAGGTGATACAGAAGGCTTTGTGAATATTCCATTAAGTATTAAAAATATTTATTTCTCTACATTTTTTGTTGAATTTAAAGACGGTATTAAAATTTCATTTCGATCACAAGGTGATTTTGATGTGAATTTATTTTCTAAAAATTATTTTAATGGAGGAGGGCATAAAAATGCAGCTGGTGGTTTTATAGATGATAAAAATATTCAAAAAGTATTAGTTTATTTTTTAGATTCTTTAAAAGACTTTTCAAATAATTGATAAATGAGATTATTAATATTTTCTTTAATTTTCATCTCCTGTCAACCATCATATCAAAAAAAAATAAATAATAATCCAACAAATTATATAGATACTTTATTAATTGATCTCAATAAAAAAATCATTAAAAATGAAGAAATTGAAATAGATTCATTAGTAATTGCTTCAAGAATCCCTTTTATTAAACATCCTTTAGGAATCAGATTGCATATCAATGAAAAAATAAGTTCAAAAAATTTAAACCTTATGCCATTAGATGGTGATTTGGTAATGATTGAATATTCATGTGAAATTCTAGATTATGTCTCTCAATTATCTTATGATTACAATTTAATAGATACTTTAAATTTTCAGATTGGGTACTCAAAACAGATGCGAGGATTAAATTATGCAATTAAATTACTTGAAATTGGGGATAAAGCAAAGATTATAATACCTTCGTATTTAGGTTTTGGTTTAAGTGGTTATGGTAAAACAGTACCTCCTTATTCAACTCTAATATTAAATGTTAAATTATTAAAAATTCAATAAATGAAAAAAATAGCTTTCTTTACTACCCTTTTAATTAGTCTCTTTTTTATATCTTGTACTGCAACAAAAAAAGATAATGGTATGTATGCAAAAATAATTACAAATAAAGGTGATATTACAATATCATTGGCCTTTGACAAAACTCCTTTAACTGTTGCAAATTTTATTTGTTTAGCTGAAGGTCTAATGCCAGATTCTGATGGCCCATTTTATGATGGATTAAAGTTTCATAGAGTTATTCCTGATTTCATGATTCAAGGAGGCTGTCCATTGGGAACTGGTACTGGTGATCCGGGTTATAAATTTCCTGATGAATTTCATCCAGATTTAAAACATGATGGACCAGGAGTACTTTCTATGGCTAATAGTGGGCCAAATACAAATGGATCTCAATTTTTTATTACGCACAAAGAAACGCCTTGGTTAGACGGAAAACACTCAGTTTTTGGTAAAATTGAATCTGACGATGAAAATAGTCAATCTATTGTCAATGCAATTGAACAAGATGACATTATTGAAAAAATAGAAATTATAAGAGTAGGTAAAGAAGCAAAGAAATTTAAAGCTCTTGATGTTTTTACTAATTTCAAAGCTGAAGCTGAGAAAAAAGAAGAAGAAAGAAAAAGAGCAGATGCTGAGAAACTAAAAGAAATTACTGCTGGTGCTAAAACAACTGAAAGTGGTTTGTCATATTTTTTATTAGAAGAGGGGAGCGGGGCAACTCCAAAATCTGGAGATAATGTGTCTGTTCACTATTCTGGATATCTAGTTGATGGTACTATGTTTGATTCTTCCTATAATAGAGGTGAACCCATTTCTTTTCCATTAGGTCAAGGTCGTGTCATCAAAGGATGGGATGAGGGTATATCTCTTTTAAAAGTTGGAGATAAAGCTAAATTTATAATTCCTTCTGAATTAGCTTATGGTGACAGAGGTGCAGGTGGTGTTATTCCTCCAGGTGCAACTTTAATTTTTGAAGTTGAACTTGTTGATATTAAAAATTAAATTTTTTTTTATAATGAACTATTTATTTAAATCCTTTATTTTTTGTTATTTATTATTTTCATTTAATATTTATTCTCAGTCAGAAAAAGTAATTGCTGGTCCTATGGTGTCTTTTATTGACGCATATGGTACCCAAATTTGGTTTTTATTATCAAAGTCAGCAAAAAAAATAGAATTTGATATTAAAGATTATGATAAAGATAAACTTTGGGAGTACGATTTTGAAGTCGATAGTAAGAATATCAAAGAAGAATTTTTTCCTTACACTGTTAAGTTAGAAAAGCTACTTCCTAATAAAGAATATATTGCCACTGTTTACGTAGATGGAGAATTTGTTAAGGAAATAGATATTTTTACTAAAAGGCCACATCTTGATGATGTACAGTTTTTAATTGGCAGTAATTTGAAAAATCCATCAGCTACTATGTTATCTAATATGAGAAAGACAAACTCAGATTTTATGGTTTGGTTAGGTGGTCATGTTAATTTGGATAAGTCAAATTCATATGATGAAATAATTTCAAAATATGTAGATGCTAGAAAAAATACAGTTTTAAATAATTTTTTAACATCAACACCTCAGATTGCTACTTGGAATGATCATGATTTCAATTACAAAAATAATTTAACAGGTGATTTAATGGTTGATAGTTCATATTTTGCATTTAATGCTTTTTGGCCTAATTCACTTCAAAAGACATATAATTACACCTATTTTGATTATGGTACATACCAACGATATACATATAATGATGTAGACATTTTTTTACTTGATGCATGTTCTTTTAGATCTGAGAATAATTTATATGGAGATAAACAAATTGAAAGATTATTTCAAGAATTAAATAATACTGGTTCCACTTTTACTATTATCGCTAGCCCTATCCCCTTTACTGAAAAAAATAATGAATTAGATTTTTCTGATTTTAAAACACAATATGATTATTTTCTTTACAGATTAAAAATGTCAGAAAATAATGGGTGTATTTTACTTAGTTCTAGTGAAAATAAAAATGTTGGAACTAAACTTCTAGAATTAGAAATACATGATGATGTTAAAAATATTAATTTCAATGAATTCAATATTTCTCATTTATCTAATAATAATTATTCCCTAGTTAGTATTAAGGGTTCAAAAGGTAATAGAAAATTAACTTTTGAAACTTATAATGAAAATGGGAATATACTATTTAGTAAAACCTTGCACGAAAATGAATTATAATACTATTTAAAAAAATATAATTTAGATATATTATTATTTTTTGTTTGATAGTTAATTATGTATTCTCCTTGATTTAACTTTGGTATTTTAACTTGAGACTCTTTGGATAATTTTTTGGTGAATATAATTTGTCCATTAAGATTTATAATAGAAACTGTTCCTTTTTCTTTAATAGACTGAAAATTGATCATATTTAATGATTGATCTATAGTAAATATAGTTTTTCTATGCTCATTAATATTAATTACTCCTGGTGCCCATATTAAATCGTCAATTAAGTAAATGAGACCGTTACAAGCACAGATTACATTTGAAATTTCTATATTATTTATTGTTGGTGGAGTTGTGAAAGTATTAACGAAAGCATTATTTCCATCTATCATTTCAATTGTTAAATTTTGATTTGGTTCTAGCAATAAATCGTTAGGATAAAAATAATAACTTAGATAGTCAGTAACATCTCCTGTAAGTCCAATTAACTGGCTAACTGATGCACTTGGCACATTATCGTTAGGAAGAAACATTGTATAGTTATTAGGACTATTGCAATCATTTATATTGGGGTGATCCTCAAGTAAACCTTGATAAAAAAGATTAATTACAAATTGAAAATCATCATCTCCTTCATCTGTAATTACAGCCACATCCAAAATAGGGTTCTCACATTGTGAGAACCCTATAAATGGAATAAGACAATAAATGAATATTCTATACATTTACTTAACTAAATATTTTTTCTTAACAACACCATTATCATAAACATCAAATAAAATTGTGTTTTTAGTGTTAGGATTAATAACTCTCCCGGTGATATCAATAGTCTGCATTAAATTTTTACTTGATTTACTATTTTCAATTACACTTGTGTTGTTTAAATCTAATGCAGCCATTATTCTTGGACACATAAATTCTTGTATCATTGATGCAAATGCTAATCCTTTAGTCTCAGACATATCAGGACTACCTAGTGTTGAATAACATGCAAAAAATTCAGCAGTTAATGTTCCACCATCATTAGTTAATGGACTTGCAGCGCTTACTGATGGATATGAAGTTGGATCAGTTGGGTCATTATTCCACCAGTCCCATGGTGAACCTTGCTCATTCCATGGAAATAAACATGGTGAAGAGCTTTGACCAGTTATAACATCTCCTTTCGGTGCAACAATTGGAAAAAGACCTTCATAAACTGGATGTCCTTCAAATATGTATATAGGATCTCCGTTTTCATCAACTGCAGGTTGGCCAAACATATTTGTTGCTTGTACTTGCAGTCCAGAGTTTATCGCTCCATCACCATTTCCATAAAATGAATCAGTAACAGACATACTAAGGCCATTAAAAACATCATTATTACCTAGTTCGTCAGATCTTCTTTGAACTACTAATGAGCCATGTCCTTCGACCACAAATTCACCAGTTGTAGGTACTATAATGTCACCTACTTCATAAGGAGCATCTTGATCTAAGTAGCATTGCATACTAGCGATTGGCACTTCTCCTGCATTTATCCAAGAACTATCAGGTAATGCACCACCTATATTAAATGCCATATGTATTTCTGAAGAGTAGGTTTCATGATTTGGTGTACACATAATAATATTTGTTGCATCAGGTGTGCCATCTCCATTAATATCAAGTTCTGGTAGTGTGCCAGATGTTGTTCCATCTAAATTACCAAATACACTCTCGATTATATAAGGAAGACCTGTACTTTGATCAATAAATTTTGGTAGAGTTAGTTCAGTTGAATAATCATTTAATGTTGCTGCAGCTAAAGATACATAACCCCCTGTTCCAATTCCTCCAACTGCAATGTGATCAGCTGAGATTCCATAAGGGTTTCCATCTTCAGCAACTGATTTTCTTAAAAATCGTACAGCAGTTCTTGTATCTTGTAAACCTCTGTATGCCGCTTGTATTAAAGTACTTCTTCTTACATCTTCATTTGTTGAAGATGGATTCCATCCTTGTCTGTAATTTACAGCTACAGCCACATATCCTTTTTTAGCAAATTGCACGCATTGTTCAACTATTGCATTATCTGTTTTTTCACCAGTTGCTTGACCATTTAATATTTTAGGTAAAAAACTTCCAGTATGTAACATGATTACAACAGGTCTGTTTGTTTCAGTATCACCTTCTGGAGTGTATATATCCATTAATAATGGTTGAGAAGCAGGTGGTTGAGCTGCTAATAAACCAATCACTGAAATATTATTACCATAAACCACGTCACTTAGAGTATCTACAGTAGTAAATTGCTCAGTTAAGTATCTTTGAGCATAAATATTTTGACTACATATAAATATCAATAAAATTGTAAATAATTGTAAAGTTTTTTTCATAGTTTTTAAATTTTAGTTTAAATAAGTTCTGCAAGATAGTATTTTATTATGAAATACATTTCTTATACATTATGTTTAATAGTGAAAAGATAATGAGATGTAACTTAATCTACCAATTTTAGGTGCACCATATGCTTGATATATTTGATTATTTAAAAGGTTAGAAACTCCTATTTTTGCAATAAGTTCACCATTTTTTTGATTAAATACTCTGTTGATTTGTCCATCAACTAAACCATATGTTTCAACTGGCCCAGTAAATTGAGGAGATCCTTCAAATAAAAAACCTTCTATCCACTTGTAATTTAATGAGAAGTTATAATAATTATTTGAGGCCTTTTTTAGCTTGAATTTACTAGATATTCCAATATTAAATTTATGTTCAGGCGTATTATATGCTGGAATTAGAGGGTCTTTTGTTTCTTCATTATTTAATTTATTCCATGAGTAATTACCATTAATTGAGGTTTTACTATTCATATAGTAATTTATTCCAAGGCTAATTCCTTGAGTTGTCACTTCCTCTTTGGCATTTGCAGCAATTCTATAAAATCTGATGCTTTGGGGAATAATTGCTTTGTAATCTATTTCTTCTCCAATATATGATGCCCATCCACCGTCAATATCTTCTTGATTAGCAAATGATGTTGTTCCATCAGTTTCATAACTTGCTCCAATTTGGTATCCAATAAAGTTATTATACCTGGAATAATAACCACTTGCATCTATGTAGATTTTATTGAATAAAGTAGTTCGAAATCCAAGTTCAATTGTTTCTACTTGTTCAGGTTTGATTGGATCAATTTGAAGTCTTCCATTGGTTAAAAAATAACTTGCTGGATTACCTAATGTTGTTGTTGTAGCTGCTACACAGTCAAATATAGCTTCACTTGTCACAAAATTTTCATTAAATCCAAATCCATTAATATTACCAAGTAAAGTAGCTAATCCTGCATTGTAATTAAGATATTGATCAGTTAATGTCGGATTTCTAATAGCTGAAGATAAAGAGACTCTAATAATATCTCTTTCATTAGGCTTGTATACAATAGATGTAGCTGGAGAAAATAAAAAATTAAAATTTTCATTTTTATCAACTCTTGCTGTTGCATTAACTAATAATGTTTCACTAAATAATTCATTTTCATAACCTATATACATTCCGTACTCATAATTTTGAATATTGGTTTTGACTGTATCAATCCATTCCTGCATGACTAGGTCTACTTCAGGTACAAATTGACCAAATTCATTAAATACAAAATTTCCAGTTGGTTGCTCCATAAATATTGTGTCACCTTGATTATCTAGTTGAGGATAATTGATGTAATTGAATCCGTCATTAAAAATAGATCCTTGTGAATCTGGAGTATATAGTCTTCCATTGGCTCCTATCTTTAGATGTCCAAATTTATTTAAATCAATTTTTTTCTCAATTTGAAGATTATATAGACTAGATTTATCATAGAACTTTGTGCCTCCAATTTCTTCTCCATATGCATTATATCGTGTTTTTGATGTTATATCATTGATTATAGAGTCAAATACTTGAGTCCCGGGTTGTAAATAAGGATATTGCCATTCACCTAGTAGTTGATCTGTATATTCCCGAGCTAATTGATGATAATTAGCAATTAAATCTTCATTTGATGCTAATAGATTTATCATCTCAATTTGCCATTCATCAAATGAATCATAATATATGTTCCAATCTTGTTCTTTAACATATCCTGGCATGTCTGAAAGTAAGTTTCTAAATTTACTTTTATATGCAATCACCCAATCAATATTTGATGCGGATTTATCTGATAAGGCTTGTGCAGTTGCAACAATATCATATGAATCTCCTGCGTCTTCATGAGTAGTGTAAAACCTTATGAAAAAATTATCTTTTCTTTTGTATTCTAATTTATTTTGCCAAAAACGTATATTTTTTAAGCTATATCTATTGTCGCCTTGATATATGGTAGTTCCAGAGCCAAAGTTAAATGAGTATATTAATTCATTAGTATTTTTTCTAAAATGAAATGCTGTATTAAATTTTAGATTTTCAGTATTATAGTCTGCTAAATCACTTTCCATGTATCCAGTTCTTCTTAGAGTATTTTTTAAATTTAAATTGGGTTGAAAATCAATTTCAGATCCTGAAAACCATTCATCACCATATCTGTTAACTGCATCATATCCACCATAGTTATTGATTTCTAATTCAGTATCATAAACCGCATCTAGATTATTAGCTTCCCAATCATTAGCAGACATTTTTTGGATATTAAATTTAAACCCAATTTCTATATCCTTATCACTTGTCCAATGTGTTGCGTATCTAAAGCAGTGTTCAATTAATGATCTTTCACCCATTTTTACTTGATAGCTGGTCCCAGGGAACATGAAAGGGTCCTTAGTGGTCATACTAATTACACCATTAAATGCATTGGCTCCATATAGGGCTGAATTAGCACCAACAATAATCTCAACACCTTTTGTATCAAGTTCTGTTGTGCCTAAAAAATTTCCGAGTGAAAAATTTAACCCTGGAGATTGATTGTCAACTCCATCTATAATTTGTAATGATCTTACTGGAGATGTACTATTAAAACCTCTAGTATTAATAATTTTAAAACCTAAACTTGCCGATGTCATGTCAACACCTTTTAAATTACCTAATGATTCATAAAAGGATGAAGAAGGTGCTTCTTTAATCGCAATTACATCCATAGCTTCAATTGTTATTGGAGATTGCTTTAATTTTTCACTTAATCTTGTGTCGACTATTTCTATATCACTAAGAACTAACTCATCTTTCGTTAATAAAATTTCAATTTTTTGATTTTGATCTTTTACTTCATATGTTTTAGTCTGGTAACCAATATATGAACATTCTATATTTGCTGGATAATTATTAATACTTATAGTAAAATCACCATTAAAATTCGTTGTAGTTCCTATATTCAAATCTTTAATAATAATATTTGCTCCGATTAATCTTTCTTTGGTATTTTGGTCAAATACGGTTCCTGATATATTTTCTTGACAGACAATTTGAGTACTTATTAGTATAATTAGACTAAAAGTCAAATATTTTATTTTTTTAAAATTTTTCAAATTAATAAGTTAAAAATTGGGGCTAAATTGAGTTTTTTTATAAAAATCTTCAATTGTTTCTATTACATCATCTATTTTGTCTAAAACAATAAAATTTTCAAAATCTGATTTGCTAATACATTTTTCCTTTTCTAATACAACTTCTTCCATCCATTTTAATAAACCATTCCAATATTCACTTCCATAGAGTATTATAGGTATTTTTTGTATTTTTTTTGTTTGAATTAATGTAATAGTTTCAAATAATTCATCTAATGTACCAACTCCACCTGGTAAAATAACAAAAGCCTGAGCATATTTAACAAACATCACTTTTCTTACAAAAAAATAGTTAAAGTCTATACTTTTTTCACTATCTATATATTTATTTGGAGTTTGTTCAAATGGAAGGTCAATATTTAAACCAACTGATGCGCCACCACCTTTTTTAGCACCTTTATTACCTGCTTCCATTATGCCAGGACCGCCGCCAGTAATAATTCCAAATCCTTTGAGACTTAATTTTTCTGCTAATTCAACTGCATCATTATAATAAGGGTTATTTTTTTTTGTTCTTGCTGAACCAAAAATAGAAATGCATGGTCCAACATTTGATAATTTTTCAAATCCTTCAACAAATTCAGACATTATTTTAAATACGCTCCATGTTTTTTCATGGCTATTATTTGTCCATTTTTTTTTAAGATCTTTATTCATTATGTTAAGATATTTCTTTTTTTAGAAAAATAGATGTTTGACTAGATTTATTATTTAACATATCATTAACACTACCAGTAAAAATAATTTCCCCACCTTTTTTTCCACCTTTTGGACCTAATTCTATTAAATGATCTGCATTTCTTATAATATCTATGTTGTGTTCAATAATAATAACTGTATTACCTTTAGCTACTAATAAATTAATGGATTTCATTAAAATTTCAATATCATGAAAGTGTAATCCAGTTGTGGGCTCATCTAAAATATAAAGAGTTTTTCCTGTTGAAATTTTTGATAATTCTGCTGCAAGTTTTACTCTTTGTGCTTCTCCTCCTGAAAGTTTTGTGGACGATTGACCAAGAGTAATATATCCCATACCTACATCCTTTAATGATTTTAATTTTTTTCTAATTTTAGGAATATTTTTAAAAAAAATTACAGCTTCATTTACACTCATTTTTAGAACATCATTAATATTTTTATTATTATATCTTATTTCTAATGTTTCATTATCAAATCTTTTACCCATACAATGAGAGCATGGCGATTCCATATCTGGTAAAAGTTTCATTTGAACAATTGTATATCCATTTCCATCACACTCTTTACAATTTCCTTCTTTAACATTAAAAGAGAATCTTCCTAGATTATAGCCTCTAACTCTCGATTCATTTAAATTACTGAATAGTTCTCTTATTGATGTAAATACATTTACATATGTCGCTGGATTAGATCTAGGAGTTCTTCCAATTGGTTTTTGATCAATATTTATAACTTTATCAATATGTTGATATCCTTTTATATGATTATATGGATATTGTTTCAAAATTGAATTTTTATTAATTTTTGAATCAATAGCGGGAATTAATGTATTATTTATTAATGTAGACTTTCCTGATCCTGAAACTCCACATACAACAGTTAAATTTCCTATTGGAATATTTAAATTAACATTTTTTAAATTATTGCCGCATGCACCTATTAATTCAATTTGTTTATTAAAATCAGGTCTATTAGTTGAATTAAAAAATTTATATTTTCCAAATAAATATTTAGCAGTTAATGATTCTGATTTTTTTAGTTGGTCATAAGTACCACTAAATGTTATCTTTCCTCCATTGTCACCTGCTCCAGGACCAATATCAACTATATAATCTGCTGCTTCAATAGTTGATTTATCGTGCTCCACTACAATAACACTGTTTCCAATATTTTTAAGTTTTTTTAAGGAACTAATTAATTTATTATTATCAATAGGGTGTAGACCAATACTTGGTTCATCTAGTATATATAAAACATTAGTTAATTCTGAACCTATTTGAGAAGCAATTTTTATTCTTTGACTTTCTCCTCCAGATAATGAATCAGTTTTTCTAGATGTAGTTAAATAACCTAAGCCAACATTTATTAAAAAATTAACTCTATTTATTAATTCTTTAAGTATTTCATTAGCAATTAATTTGTCATTTGATTTTAGATTTATTTTTAATTTTTCACACCATTTTTTTAACTCAAACACATCAAGTTCAGATATTTCATGAATATTTTTATTATCAATTATAAAATGTAAACTTGATTTTCTTAGTTTTTTTCCGTTACATTCTTCACACTTTTGTTTGGTATAAAATTTATTTGTCCATCTCTGAATTTTTTTTGAATAATTATTTTTTTTTTGACTTTCAATAAAATTGATAATTCCCTCAAAATTTAAGTCATATTTTTTTGTAATTCCAATGCTTTTATTTTTTATTTTAAATGTGTCATTAATGCCAAATAATATTGCATTTAAAGCATCCTGATTTATGTTTTTAATAGGATCATGAAGATCAAAATTAAATTTTTTTGCAATTATTTCAATTTGTTGAAAAATCCAATTAGACTGGTATTCTCCTATCGGTGAAATTGCTCCATAATAAATACTTTTTGATTTATTAGTTATTATTTTATCCAAGTCAATTTTTTCAATTTCACCTATTCCTTTACAATTTTCACAATAGCCTTTAGGAGAATTAAATGAAAAAGTATTTGGTTCAGCATTGGGGTATGAGATACCAGTGTCTTCACATGTTAAATTTTGGCTAAAATATTTGTTTTTTTTTGTTTTTATGTCATGAATCCGTAAAGATCCATTAGATTCTTCTAGGGCTAAATTGATTGAATTTTGCAACCTTTTTTGAACATTTTGTTTAATTAATAATTTGTCAATTACTATATCTATATCATGATTTTTATATCTATCTAGTTTTAATTGATTAGTTATTTTTATTATTTCTCCGTCAACATTTGCTTTGACAAAACCTTTTTTAATAAGTTTTTGAAATAAATCACCATAGTGACCTTTTCTTGATTGAATTAATGGTGCAAGAATAATTATCTCACAATCTTTAAATTTTTTAAATACACTATTGAAAATATCTTTTGGCTCTTGTTGGATCATTTTCTTATTTGTATTAAATGAAACAGGTTTGCCTATTTTTGAAAATAATAATCTAAGAAAATCATGTATTTCAGTAATTGTTCCAACTGTTGATCGTGGATTTTTAGATATTGTTTTTTGCTCAATTGAGATCACAGGACTCAATCCACTTATCAAATCAACTTTCGGTCTTTCAAAATTTCCAATGAAATTTCGCGCATATGATGAAAATGTTTCAAGGTATCTTCTTTGTCCTTCGTTATGAATTGTGTTAAATGCAAGAGATGATTTACCACTACCGCTTAAACCAGTAAATACAACAAGTTTATTTAATGGTATTTTTACATCAATGTTTTGTAAGTTATTTTCTTTAGCACCAATAATTTGAATGTCCATATTATTTTAAAATAATTATTCTCTGGTTTTTTTTAAGTTTTTTTGAAGGTAAAATTTTATTCCATTCAATAATGCTGTTGATACTTACATCGTATTTTCTTGCTAGTTCATATATATTTTCTTTTTGAGAGCAGATATGTATAATTGTATCATTTTGTAACATGAATTGATTCTTTGATTTTGGTAATTTAATTTTATATTTTTTTTGTTGAGGATTAGGAATTGAATTACCGAGTATCCATGGGTTTAATATCTTGATTATCTTATAGTTTATATCATTTGAAATTGCAAAATCAGTTATGCTCTTTATCTCTCTATTTATTTCTATTTCATTTGTGCTTGGTAATTTATAAAAATCTTTTTGATCAATAAAAAAACCATATTTATTATAATTTTCAATTATTTCTTTAATTGCTATAATCCTAAAAATGTATCTGTAAGTTTCATTGTTTAACATTAAATCATAGTAATTATTTACTTTTTGTTGTTCTATTTTATTTTTAAGTCCACTTATTCCCATATTATATGCTGCTGCCACTAGTGTCCAGTTTTGAAAAACATCATAAGCTTTTTTAAAATACTCACAAGCTGCTTGAGTTGATTTCTCTAAATGATATCTTTCATCAATTGATTTATTTATTTCTAAATTATATTCTTTGCCTGTTTTTTCTAAAAACTGCCAAAATCCTTTGGCATTGGAGGGAGAAGTGACATTTTCTAATCCACTTTCTGCAACAGCTAAATATTTAAAATCATCAGGTATTTGATTTTTACTTAATATTTTTTCAATTATTGAAAAATATTTTTTTGATCTTTTAATTAGTAGAATTGTTCTAGACTGCCAATATGTGTTAATTAATAATTCCTTATCTAATCTTTCTCTAATATCAATTTTTTGTAATGGTAATTTCTCATTAGCAAAATTTAAATTTACAGGAATATTAATTGAGTGTATTTGATATTTTTTTTCATCTATATTTATTTGACTCATTAATAAATTTGAAGCTATCAATAGGTAAGAGTACAATAATGCTTTTGTGAGTGATTTAGCCATAAATTTCTTTTGATTCAATATATTTTTTAAATGATATTCCTTTTTTGTCTTTTTTAGAAATTATCGGTTTTTTAACTCCCCAATTAATATTAAGGTCTTTGTCATTCCATATAATTGTATGCTCATTATTTGGTCTATATTCTCCTGTACATTTGTAAGAAAAAATACTCTTATCAAAAAGTGATAAAAATCCATGTGCGCATCCTGGAGGAATCCACAGTCCATAATTATTTGAATCAGACAATTCAATTGTGAAAGTTTCTCCAAAAGTTTTTGACTCTTTTCTAATATCTACAACTACATCAAGTACTTTTCCATAGAGAACTTGAACAAATTTTAATTGACCATGTGGTTTGTTTTGAAAATGAAGTCCTCTAATTGTATTTTTTTTTGAAATTGATATATTAGATTTTGTGAAATTTGCATATAATTTAATCTCTTCAAATTTTTTTTTATTCCAAGATTCCATAAAAGAACCTCTATCATCTTTAAATGCTTTATTTTCTATAATAAATAATCCATTAATATTGGTTTTAATTTTTTTCATTTTAAAACTTTAAATACTTAAGTACATTGTTTTGTGTGGTCCAATATTTTTAATATGATATATTTTGTTTATACAATTCATTTTTAATGATTTGTAAAAAGGTATTGCGTTAATTCGTGAATCACACCAAATTAATTCTATTTCGTTTCTTTTTAAAACTTCTAAACCCTTTAAAAAAACAAGTTTTCCAGCTCCCTTTTTTTGATATTTTTCAGATGTTGCCATTGCTCTTAATCTATACTGTGATGTAGGTTTAAAAAGTTTGTTTTTTTGTTTTGTAAAAGTTCCAATACTAATAATATTATTTAGATAATATGCACCAACATGAAAGGTGTCTTTATCATTATCTATTGGTAGCGTGTAGTCATTATTTGTAATATGAGGCCAAAGAATCTCTTTTCTTATATCATGAGTTAAATTACTTTTTATAATTTTAGTTACTATTTTCATCAATTTTTTTCAATGTAAATACTGCTAGTTGGGAAGGCAAAGCTACTTCCATGTTCTTTGATAATTGACATGATTTCATAATTTATATTTTCCTTTGTATTAATGAAATCATCCCAATTGGTTGAATTAACATAAAAAAGAACCATAACATCAAGAGAACTTGCACCAAACTCCATAAATCTTACTCTTCCATCATTATTAGTTTTTGGATGTTTGTCAATCAAATCTTGAATATCATTAACAATTTTTTTTATTTGTTCTTGAGTGGTATCATAAGTTAATCCTATATTAAACTTTGCTCTTCTTACAGGTCTTAAACCTAAGTTGTCAAGTTCAGCGTCAACCATTTTTTTATTTGGTACTGTTACTAGACTTTTGTCAAATGTTCTTATTCTCGTACTTCTAAAACCAACTTTTTCTACCACACCTGTTATTTGTCCTATATTAACAATATCTCCAACTGTAAAAGGTCTGTCCAAAAAAATTGTAAAAGAACCAAAAAGATTTTCAAGACTTTCTTTGGAAGCCATTGCAATTGCAATTCCACCAACACCTAATCCAGCTGCTAATGCAGTGATATTAACATTGAAAATATTTCCGATAATTATAAAAATTCCAATAATTATTGTTAAAATTTTTAATGAGTCAATTGCGAATGGTATAAGTTGGTCATCTAATTTTGATTTTGTTTTAGAGGCCTTTTCTTTTAAAAATTCACCAAATAAGTATATACCTTTTAAGAAAAAATCAATAATAAATACTGATAGAAATAATAAATAACCTTTTTTAGTTATCATTTTAATTCCAAAATTATTTTCTGAAACTAAATTCCATTCTTTTGGGTATTCTAATTGATTAAATGCAATAAATAAAAATATCATAAAAATTAATTTATTTATTGGTTTGACTAATATTTTGTTTATGTTCTTATCAGAATTTTGTAATTGAATCTTTTGAAAAAAGTAGTCAATAATTCTATTTGAAATATTTTTTCTAATCAAGAATGATATTAGAATTATAAGGAGAAAAATTAACCATGAAAACAAAGTGTTGTCTAAAAAAAGTGTTTGATTTAAATAGATGTATATATTATTCATAATTATTAATTTTTTTAAAAACTATTATCAGTCTGTCTGAATTTAATTCATTGAATGGATTCAAATAATAGTCACCAAATGTTTCTTCTAATCTTAAATTTAATCCTTTTGATAGATCTATGAAACTTGATTTGTTTAAAAGTCTTACTTTTTCAGTGAATGTATATTTACTTCCTTTGTCATTGATTTCAATTTGTTTATAAATAAATTCTTTGTCATAGCTTTTATTTATTTTAAAAATAATATCATTTATAATTTTTATTTCTTTTTCTATAATATTTTTTTTAATAATTTCAGAATTGAAAAAGTCAATAATAAAGTATCCATTAATTTTGAGAGATTTACAAGAGTTTTTAATCACTCTTAAATTATCTTGTTTTGTTTCAAAATAACCAAAGCTTGTGAAAAGGTTTAAAATAAAATCATATTTGTTATTTTTTACATATTCTCTCATGTCTTCACAATAAAAGTTTAAATTTTGATTTTTATTTTTTCTCGCAATATTTAGGCTTTTGTCAGATAAGTCAACTCCATCAACTTTAAATCCTTGTTTATTTAAATAAGTAGCATGTCTACCATTCCCACAACATAAATCAAGAAAACATGAATATTTATTAGGTTTGAACTTATTAATTAAATTATCAATCAAGAGTTTTGCTTCCTCTTGATTTCTATTTTTATATAGTATCTGGTAGTATTTTGAATCAAACCAATTCTCAAACCATTTCATTTTTTTCATTTTACTTTTTTCCATGTAGTACCTGATGATGGTGAATATGTAGATATCCAACCAAGATTTTTTAAATGATTATGATATTTTTTAAGTTCTGTAGGATTATTGTTGAGTGTTTTTTCAATTTGTGAATCATAATAGTCAGGAAAATTTTTATTTATCTTGATTGCTCTTCTAATCCAATTTCTTGCTGCACTTTTCCAACATTTCATATTGTTTTTTCCAATTTTCCACCCTTTTGACTCATAAAAGTCATACATTATTTCACTTTCATCTTCATTATTTAATGATAAAAAATAATTTTTTAATTCATGTAGAGATGGTTTTTTAAATTTTTTTGTTTTTTTAAAAGATTTTTGAATAGTATTTTGACTTTCATTTGTGTTACATTGTTGATTTACATTTGTTAATGATGAAATATTATTGTGTAAAATTTTCACTCTCATTTCTTCTTCGTTTTTAACAAAAATTTCAATGAGCTTATTTTTATACAACTTGTTTATTCCTTGTTTTATTTTAGTTGGATGTAGTGATGATTCTAATTGAATTTTTGAAATTTTTGTAATGAAAAAAGAATCTTTATTTATTTTACTTGTCTCCTCGTAATTTATTAATTCTGAAAGTATAATAGATGCATTGATTCCAATCTTCTTTAATAATCTTTTATTCAAAACTATGTATGAATTTCTAGAAAGCAACATTTTATAATTTGATAATTGTTAACGTTTTGTATTTCAAATTTAATTTAAATATTATTATTATTTATTGCAGTTTTCCCATATTTTATCACTATTTGGTGTAGGCGCTTTAATATGTAAATTAATATTCTTGACAGGATGCATAAATTCAATATCTCTTGCATGTAAACAAATACTGCCATCTTTATTTGTTCGTTTAAAACCATATTTTACATCTCCTTTAATTGGGGAGCCAATATGAGCAAGTTGAGCTCTAATTTGATGGTGTCTACCGGTGATTATTTGAATTTCATAAACATGATAATTATTTAAACTTTTATATAATTTAAACTTTAATTTTGACTCTAGATGTTCTTTTTTAGGAATGTTAGTTACAAATGATTTGTTAATGCGTTTGTTTTTTTTTAAATAGTGTGTAAAAGTACCTGAATTTAAATTAATTTTATTCTTAACAATTGCCCAATATTTTTTTTTAATTTCTTTTTCACGAAACATTTGACATATTCTAGATAATGATTTACTAGTTTTGCATAAAATCACTATACCACTTGTAGGTCTATCAATCCTGTGTGGAAGTCCTAAAAACACATTTCCAGGTTTATTGTATTTTTTTTTAATATATTTTTTAACTATGTCAATTAAGCTTACGTCGCCAGTTTTATCCCCTTGAACAGGTGTTCTAGATGGTTTATTAACTACAATAAGATGATTGTCTTCATATAGAATAAAATTATTTTGATTAATTATATTCTTCATTTTTATTAGGAAAACTTTTGTTTTTTACATCATTAATATACTTGGAAACTGATTCGTTAATTATTTCTGCAAGGTTACTATATCTTCTTAAAAATCGTGGATTAAAATCACGATTGATTCCTAACATGTCATGCATTACTAAAACTTGACCATCTACACCTGATCCTGCACCAATTCCTATAATAGGTATTTTAACTAATTTTGCAATTTCCTCTGCAAGTTTTGCTGGTATTTTTTCTAAAACTATTGCAAAACATCCAGCCTTTTCTAACTTTTTTGCATCTGCTTTTATTTTTTTGATTTCTTCAGATTTTTTTGCTCTTACTGTATATGTTCCAAATTTGTAAATTGACTGAGGAGTTAATCCAAGGTGACCCATTACAGGAACACCCGAATCAATAATTCTTTTAATTGAGTCTTCGATTTCTGAACCTCCTTCAAGTTTTACGGCATGTGCACCAGATTCCTTCATGATCTTAATTGATGATTCTAGAGCTTTTTTAGAATTTCCTTGATAAGAGCCAAAGGGTAGGTCTACTACAACTAAACACCTATTAATAGCTTTGACCACAGATTTTGCATGATATATCATTTCTTCAAGTGTAATTGGAAGAGTTGTTTCATGACCAGCCATTACATTAGATGCTGAATCGCCAACAAGAATTATATCAATATTGGCTTGATCAATTAACTTAGCAAAAGAATAGTCATAGGCCGTAAGCATTGCAATTTTTTCACCATTTATTTTCATTTCCTGCAATGAGTGAGTTGTAATCTTTGTGTATTTTTTATTTTCTTTCATTTTTAATCGTTATGTATTTTGACACTATCTATTTGCCTCTTTTCTATTTTGACACTATC
>CEUK01186345.1_pt1 | contig 18986 bp, 22 predicted proteins | sample 356451 | NCBI WGS metagenome assembly CEUK01 (sample SAMEA2622843, study PRJEB7988) | marine metagenome | isolation source: saline water (ENVO:00002010), including
TAAAGAATCAATGAAAGCTAAAGAGCGCAAGAGAGCAAAACTTGCAGCTCAGTATGATGAAAGAAGAGCTCTTTTACGTAAAGCCCAAAGTGAAGGCGATTGGGAAGCGATGTTTAAACTTCAGAAACTTCCAAAGAACTCAATGGGTGTTCGTAAACATAACCGTTGTCAATTAACTGGTAGACCTAGAGGATACATGAGACAATTTGGTATTTCTAGGGTGACTTTTAGAGAAATGGCAGTTTCAGGTAAAATACCTGGAATAACAAAAGCAAGTTGGTAATAAAAAAAAGGATAATACAATGGTAACCGATTCAATATCAGATTATTTAACAAGAATGAGAAACGCTTTAGGTGCTAAGCACAAAGTAGTTGAAATTCCTGCGTCAAATATTAAAACAGAAATAACTAAAATCCTTATGGACCAAGGTTATATTCTTAATTATAAATTGATTGAAGATAATAAGCAAGGAATAATAAAAATTGCTCTTAAGTATAATTCTAAAACAAAGCAACCAGCGATTAACAATTTAACAAGAATTAGTAAGCCTGGTCTTCGACAGTATTCTGGTGTTGAAACAATGCCGAGAGTATTAAATGGTTTAGGAATTGCAATTTTATCAACTTCTAGAGGTGTAATTACTAATAAAGAAGCAAAAAAACAAAATGTTGGCGGAGAAGTTCTCTGTTACGTTGATTAAAAATTATTAAGATGTCAAGAATAGGAAATGCACCAATCACTTTGCCAGAAGGCGTTGAAATTAACGTTTCATCTGATAATATAGTGAGTGTTAAAGGTAAATTAGGGGAACTTTCAGAAAAAGTTCATCAAGATATTAAGGTTGATATCAAAGAGGGTGTTGTTACGCTTTCAAGACCTAATGACATGAAAGAAAATAGATCTATGCACGGGCTTTATAGAGCTCTGATAAACAATATGGTTGAAGGTGTTTCTAAAGGATTTGTAAAGGAACAAGAATTAGTCGGTGTTGGATATAGAGCTAAATCTCAAGGTCAAAGATTAGAACTTTCTTTAGGTTTTTCTCATCCAATTATTTTTGAATTACCAGCAGAAGTTAAAGTTACAGCCGTTACAGAAAAAGGAAAAAATCCAACAATTAAATTGGAATCACATGATAAACAATTAATTGGACAAGTTGCAGCTAAAATTAGGTCTTTTAGAAAACCTGAACCATATAAAGGAAAAGGTATTTTATTTAAAGGTGAGGTTATTAGAAGAAAAGCGGGTAAAACAGCTGCTAAATAATTATAATACAATAAGAAATGAGTTCAGCAAAATCAGATAGAAGATTACGAATAAAGAGAAGAATTCGTAAAAATGTAAGTGGAACAACTTCTAGACCAAGATTATCAGTTTTTAGAAGTAATAAACAAATTTATGCTCAATTAATTGATGACATTAATGGTGTTACTATTGCATCTGCTACTTCTCTTAAAGCAGAAGAAGCACAAAAAGTTTCAAAAATTGATCAGGCAAAACTAATTGGAAAACAAATTGCTGATGCTGCAAATAAAGCAGGAATTAGTGAAGTAGTATTTGATAGAAACGGATACTTATATCATGGACGTGTTAAAGCTTTGGCTGAATCAGCACGTGAAAGTGGTTTAAAATTTTAATATAATTGATGATGATAGAATCAGGTAAAAACGTAAGAGCAACAGATATTGAATTAAAAGATAGGTTAGTTGCAATCAATCGTGTAACCAAAGTAACCAAAGGTGGTAGACATTTTAGTTTTTCTGCCATAGTTGTGGTTGGAGATGAAAATGGTATTGTTGGTCATGGTTTAGGTAAAGCTAATGAAGTTACAGAGGCAATACAGAAAGCTATTGAAGATGCAAAGAAGAGTCTTATTAGAGTTGCTATTGTTAATGATACTCTGCCTCATACTATTAAATCAAAGTATTCTGGGGCTCAAGTATTTTTGAAGCCTGCATCTGATGGTACTGGAGTTATTGCAGGTGGTGCAATGCGTGCTGTTTTAGAAAGTGCAGGGATTAAAAATGTACTTGCTAAATCTCAAGGCTCATCTAATCCTCATAATGTTGTTAAAGCAACTATGAAAGCATTATCAAATTTAAGAGATGCAAATAGTGTTGCTAGACAAAGAGGAGTAAGTATTGATAAAGTTTTTAATGGTTAAAATTAAATCATGGCAAAAATTAAAATAACACAGATAAAAAGTGCAATTAACAGACCACTTAGACAAAAGCTTACAATTAAAGCTTTAGGGTTAGGGAAACTAAATAGAACAGTTGAGCACGAGGCTACTCCTCAAATTTTAGGAATGGTTAAGAAGGTTGGACACTTATTAAAAGTCGAAAAATAATTAATTAGAAAAATTAGTAATTATGAAATTACACAATTTAAAACCTGCTGAAGGTTCAACAAAAGCTAAGAAAAGAGTTGGTAGAGGTCAAGGTTCTGGAAAAGGAGGAACAGCTACTAGAGGTCATAAAGGTGCTAAATCAAGATCTGGTTACTCAAGTAAATTAGGCTTTGAAGGTGGTCAAATGCCTTTGCAAAGAAGAGTTCCTAAGTTTGGATTTAAAAACATTAATAGGGTTGAATATAAAGGTATTAATCTTGATACCATTCAAGAATTAGTTGAAAAAACAAAACTTAAATCAATTAATCCTAGCATTTTAATTGAAAATGGTTTAGCTAATAAAAAAGATCTTGTTAAAATTTTAGGTAGGGGTGAATTAACTTCAAAGGTTGATATTTCTGCTCATGGTTTTTCAGAAAAAGCTAAAAGCACAATAGAAGGCCTTGGAGGTAAAATAGAAATAGTTAAGAAATAATATCCTTAAAAAAAATGAAAGGACTAATCGCAACATTAAAACAAATCTGGGCAGTTGAAGAATTGCGTAAAAGAATTTTATATACCCTATTATTAATATTGGTTTATAGAATTGGTTCTTTTATTGTTTTACCTGGTATTAATGCTGAAGCTTTAAATTCGACATCTTCTCAAGGTGGGATTTTAAGTTTAATTAATATGTTTGCTGGTGGTGCTTTTTCTAGAGCTTCTATTATGGCCTTAGGGATAATGCCATATATTTCTGCATCTATTGTTATGCAGTTGTTAGGGATGGCAGTGCCAACATTTCAAAGGTTACAAAGAGAGGGTGAGAGTGGGAGAAAAAAAATAAATCAATATACTCGAATTTTAACAATCGGTATTTGTCTTTTTCAAGCACCTAGTTACATGGTTGCTTATGTTCCTCAAGAAGCTATTATTAGCAATACTACAATGTGGTGGATTCAGGCAGTTGCAGTTTTAACAGCTGGAACTATGTTTGTTACTTGGTTAGGTGAAAGAATTACAGATAGAGGAATTGGGAATGGTATTTCATTAATTATAACAATTGGTATCATTGCTGGATTGCCAGGGGCATTTTTACAAGAGGTTGGAACTAAAATTACTGACGGAGGTTTTGTATTATTATTAGTTGAATTAGTTTTATTCCTTTTAGTCATTGTATTAACTATTCTTTTAGTTCAGGGAACCAGAAGAATTCCTGTACATACTGCTAAAAGAGTAATTGGAAGAGGATCAAAACAAGCAATGGCTGGTGGTCAAAGAAGTTATATTCCTTTAAAAATTAATCAAGCAGGTGTTATGCCAATTATATTTGCTCAAGCTTTAATGTTTGTTCCAGCTTTGGTATTTACCGATACCTTTCTAGAAACTACATTTTCAGATGTTCAAGGTTTTTGGTATAATCTTGTTTTCTTCTTAATGATAGTTATTTTTACATATTTTTATACTGCCATTATGATGAACCCAGTTCAAATGGCTGATGAATTAAAACGAAATGGTTCTTTTATTCCTGGTGTTAAGCCGGGTAAAAAAACATCTGATTTTATTGAAGGCTTAATTTCAAGATTAGTTTTTCCTGGTTCAATATTTCTTGGGATAATTGCTATTATGCCTGCATTTGCTATGATTGGTGGAATTGATCAAGGTTTTGCATACTTTTTTGGTGGAACCTCATTATTAATTATGGTGGGTGTTGTTTTAGACACTTTACAACAAATTGAAAGTCACTTGTTAAATAGACATTATGATGGTCTAATTAAAGGTGGAAGAATAAAGGGAAGATCATCATCGTCAGCTGTGACAATGAGTCAAGCCCTTTAATAAATTTCTAGTCGTATGATATTTTATAAGACTAGAGAAGAAATAGAACGAATTAGAATAAGTTCTTTGCTTGTTGGTAAAACTTTAGCTGAAGTAGCTAAATCTATTAAACCTGGTGTTAGTACACTCGATTTAGATAAGGTTGCGGAAGAGTTTATAAAAGATCATGGTGCAGTACCTGGGTTTTTAGGTTATGGTGGTTTTCCAAATTCTCTATGTACGTCTGTTAATGAAGCTGTTGTTCATGGCATACCTAATAATAAACCGCTTGTTAATGGAGATATTGTTTCTATTGATTGTGGTGTTTTATTAGATGAATTTTATGGAGATTCTGCCTATACATTTGAAGTTGGAGAGGTGTCAAAAGAAGTTAAAAAACTTCTTGATGTTACCAAGGAATGCTTAAATCTAGCAATTGAACAATCTTGTTCTGGCAATAGAATAGGCGACATTGGTTATGCTGTTCAAAATCATGCAGAATCTAATGGTTATGGTGTGGTGAGAGAATTAGTTGGACATGGATTGGGAAGGTCGTTACATGAAAAACCAGAAGTTCCAAATTATGGTCGAAGAGGTAGAGGTCATAAAATGAAACCTGGTTTAGTTTTAGCAATCGAACCAATGATTAATTTAGGAACAAAAAATGTTGTTCAATTATCTGATGGATGGACTATTGTAACTAAAGACAAAAAACCCTCAGCTCATTTTGAACACGATGTAGCAATTATGCAAGGGAAAGCAGAAGTTTTATCTTCATTTGAAGAAATTGAAAAAGTATTAAATAATAAAAGTTAGCTAATATGGCAAAACAAACATCTATAGAACAGGATGGAACCATTACAGAAGCATTGTCAAATGCAATGTTCAGAGTTGAACTAGAAAATGGTCATATCATTACTGCTCATATTTCTGGAAAGATGAGGATGCATTATATAAGAATTCTACCTGGAGATAAAGTGAAATTAGAGATGTCGCCATATGACCTAACTAAAGGTAGAATTACATTTAGATACAAATAATAAGAAAATGAAAGTAAGAGCTTCAATTAAAAAAAGATCCGCTGATTGCAAAATCGTAAGACGAAAAGGAAGACTTTATGTAATCAATAAAAAGAACCCTAAGTTCAAACAAAGACAGGGATAATATTTATTTACTATGGCAAGAATAGCAGGTATTGATTTACCAAAAAACAAAAGAGGTGTTATAGGTTTAACTTATATCTATGGCATTGGAAGAAGTACTGCAGCAAAAATATTAGCTGAGGCTGGTATTGATGAAAGCATTAAAGTTCAAGATTGGAATGATGAACAATTAGGGAAAATCAGAAAAATAATAACTGAAACATATAAAGTTGAAGGTTCATTAAGATCTGAAGTTCAATTAAACATTAAGCGTTTAATGGATATTGGTTCACAAAGAGGAATTAGACATCGTTTAGGCTTACCACTTAGGGGGCAAAGAACTAAAAACAATTCTAGAACTAGAAAAGGCAAAAGAAAAACTGTTGCTAATAAAAAGAAGGCAACTAAATAATCATAAAGAATAATTTTATGGCTAAGCAAACAAAAAAGAAAAAGAACGTACAAATTAATCCGGTTGGTGAAGCTCATGTTCAAGCAAGTTTCAATAACATAATTATTTCATTATGTAATGAAAATGGTCAAGTCATCTCTTGGTCATCTGCAGGAAAAATGGGTTTCAGAGGTTCAAAGAAAAACACACCTTATGCAGCTCAAGTAGCAGCAGAAGATTGTGCAAAAGAAGCTTTTGAATTCGGGTTAAGAAAAGTAAAAGTATTTGTTAAGGGCCCTGGAGCTGGAAGAGAATCAGCTATCAGAAGTCTTCATAATAGTGGGATTGAGGTTACTGAAATAGTCGATGTAACTCCAATGCCTCATAATGGATGTAGACCACCAAAACGAAGAAGAGTATAAATAAATTGTATAATCGGAAAAGATTTTCATCGAAGGATTACGACCTTAATTCATGATTCTTTTCCCCAAATAAAAATAAAATGGCAAGATACAAGGGTCCAAAATCAAAAATCGCAAGAAAATTCAGAGAGCCTATTTTCGGCCCTGATAAAGCGTTAGAAAAGAAAAATTATCCTCCAGGAATGCATGGTCCTAATAAGAGGAGAATGAAGCGTTCAGAATATGCTGTTCAGCTTGCAGAAAAGCAAAAAGCTAAGTATACTTATGGAATCTTAGAAAAGCAGTTCTCTAACATGTTTAAGAAAGCTTCTTCTAAATCTGGTATAACAGGTGAGATTTTACTTCAATTGTGTGAAACAAGATTAGATAATGTTGTTTTTAGATTGGGAATTTCACCAACTAGAAGAGGTGCAAGACAATTGGTTACGCATAGACATATAACTGTAAATAATGAATTAGTTAATATACCATCTTATTCTCTTAAAGTTGGAGATGTTATTGGTGTACGCGAAAAGTCAAAATCACTTGTTATTGTTACTAGTTCTTTAAATAGAGATAATCAAGTTAGCGAATGGTTATTATGGGATAATACATCCTTTTCAGGAGAAGTTAAATCTATTCCAACTAGAGAACAAATTTCAGAAAATATTAAAGAACAACTAATTGTAGAACTTTACTCTAAATAATAGAGTAACAAAAAAATAAAAGAATATGGCAATTTTAGATTTCCAAAAACCAGACAAAGTAATTATGTTAGAATCATCTGACTTTAAAGGTCAGTTTGAATTTAGACCTCTTGAGCCAGGTTATGGCATTACTGTAGGTAATGCTTTGAGAAGAATACTTTTAAATTCAATTGAAGGATTTGCAATCGCATCTGTTAAAATTGAAGGCGTTGATCATGAATTTTCGACAATAAAAGGTGTTGTAGAAGATGTTACTGAATTAGTTCTAAATTTAAAACAAGTTAGATTTAAGAGACAAATTGAAGATTCAGATATTGAAGAGTTAACTGTTTCTCTTTCAGGGCAAGAAACTTTTACAGCCGGAGATATAGGAAAATTCACTTCTTCTTTTCAAGTATTGAATCCTGATCATGTGATTTGTCATATGGAAAAGTCAGTTAAATTAAATTTACAAATTACTATAGTAAAAGGGAGAGGCTATGTTCCATCGGAAGAAAATAAAGTAGAAAATTCACCAGTTGGAACTATCTTTATAGATTCAATCTTCACACCTGTTAGAAATGTTCAATATACTATTGAAAATTATAGAGTTGAACAAAAAACAGATTATGAAAAATTGATTTTTAATATTGATACTGACGGTTCAATTCACCCAAAAGAAGCATTAAAAGAGGCTGCAAAGATTTTAATTCACCACTTTATGTTATTCTCTGATGAGAAAATCACATTAGATGATGATGATAGATCTGAAACGGAAGAGTTTGATGAAACCTCTCTTCATATGCGTCAATTGCTTAAAACTAAGTTGGTTGATATGGATCTATCTGTTAGAGCATTAAACTGTCTTAAAGCAGCTGATGTTGAAACATTAGGAGAGTTAGTTGCTTACAATAAAAATGATTTATTGAAGTTTAGAAACTTTGGAAAAAAATCTCTTACGGAACTTGACGATTTAGTTGAGTCTAAAGGTTTATCTTTTGGAATGGATGTTTCAAGATATAAATTAGATAGAGATTAATTATTTCACCAAATTAATAGGTAGAAAAAATGAGACACGGTAAGAAGATAAACCATTTGAGCAGGACTGCATCACATAGAAAAGCGATGTTATCAAACATGGCCTGCTCATTAATAGAACATAAAAGAATCAACACAACTTTAGCAAAAGCAAAAGCTTTAAGAAAGTATGTTGAGCCTTTAATCACTAAATCTAAAGATGATACCACTCATAACCGAAGAGTTGTGTTTAGTTATTTACAAAATAAAGATGCTTCGTCTATCCTTTTTAGAGAAGTTGCACCAAAAGTAGCTGACAGACCAGGTGGTTATACTCGAATTATAAAATTAAATAACCGTTTAGGTGATAATGCCCAAATGGCTATGATTGAGTTGGTTGATTTTAATGAGTTATTGTTAGACAATAAGCCGGCTAAGAAAAAATCTAGAAGAAGAGGTGGAGGTAAAAAATCTAAGCCTTCTGCTCCTAAATCTGATGTTTCAGCAGTTGAAGCTAACGACACTATTGAAGATGCTGTTGTTGTAGAAGAAACTCCAGCTCAGGCTAAGGAGGAAGTTTCTAACAAGAAAGCTGAAGCTTCAAATGAAGACAATTCGAAAGAAGAAATTTCTAACAAGAAAGAGGAAGCTTCAAATGAAGATGCTTCTAAAGAAGAAACTAAAGATGATGAAAAGAAAGATTAAAGGAACCCTACAATTTTTTTGTAGTTGATCTTTTTTATTTAGGGTAGTCTTTTTAAGACTATCCTTTTTTTTTGTTAAAAAATAATATTCAAGTATTTGAAACTAAAAATTAATTTTACGTAATGAATTCTAAAAATACAGCAATTATAGTTCTTGCAGATGGAACTGTTTTTCATGGGAAGTCTTGTGGTGTAGTTGGTACCACTACTGGTGAAATAGCATTTAATACTGGAATGACAGGATATCAAGAAATTTTCAGTGATCCTTCATACTATGGACAAATAATAACTATGGCAAATGCTCATATAGGAAATTATGGAACAAATTCTGAAGAAATTGAATCGGATCAATGTAAAATTAGAGGTTTGGTGGTTAAAAAGTTTGCTCATCATTTTTCTCGTTATTCTGAAACAGAATCTTTACAAGATTACCTTGTTAAAGGAAATGTAGTGGGTATTAAGGATGTTGATACCAGAGCTTTAATAAGTTACATTAGAGAAAATGGTGCACAAAACGCAATTATTTCTTCTGAGGAGACCGATGTTGAAAAATTAAAAAGTAAATTAAAAGATGTTCCATCAATGAAAGGCATGGAATTAGCATCTAAAGTGTCAACAAAAAAATCTTATGAAATTGGAGATGGTGAACATAGAGTAGCCTTGATAGATTATGGAGTTAAAAAAAATATTATTAGGTGTTTAGAAAATAGAAATTGTAAGATTAAAGTTTTTCCTTTTGATGTTTCATTCGATGAAATTACGAACTGGGATCCGGATGGAATTATGTTGTCAAATGGCCCAGGAGATCCAGAACCTTTAAAAAAATCAATTGATACTGTTTCAAAACTAGTAGAGACTGGAATTCCAATTTTTGGAATTTGTTTAGGGCATCAAATATTATGTATTTCTCAAGGATTATCAACTGAAAAAATGCATAATGGACACAGAGGAATAAATCATCCAGTTAAGAATTTGATAACAAATAGATGTGAAGTTACTTCCCAAAATCATGGGTTTGTGGTTAGAAAAAGTGACCTTGAAAACAACAATAAAGTTGATCTTACTCATCTACATTTAAATGACGATACTGTTGCAGGAGTTTCACTAAAGAATAAAAAAGCATTTTCAGTTCAATATCATCCGGAGTCTTCACCTGGTCCGAACGATTCTAGATATTTATTTGATCAGTTTGTTGAAAATATTGCAAGTCATAAATTAGAAATTGTAAAAAGTTAAATTAATGGGATTAATAGAATTTATTCATTCAAGACAAATTTTAGATTCAAGGGGTAATCCGACTGTCGAGGTAGATGTTTATACTTCTAATGGAGGGTTTGGAAGAGCTGCTGTTCCTTCAGGGGCATCAACGGGTATTCATGAAGCTGTTGAGTTAAGAGATGGGGATAAGGGAACATATCTTGGTAAAGGAGTTGCTAAAGCAATTTCAAATGTTAATACTACTATCAATAATGAGTTGAATGGAATGTCCATTTTTGATCAATCTGAAATAGATCAAAAGATGATAAAATTAGATGGTACATCAAATAAATCTAATTTAGGAGCTAATGCTATTTTGGGAGTTTCGTTAGCCTGTGCTAAAGCAGCTGCTGATGAACTGGGACAACCTTTGTTTCGTTATATAGGCGGAGTTAATGCAAATACACTACCTGTTCCTATGATGAATATTCTCAATGGAGGTTCTCATGCAGATAATAAAATTGATATTCAAGAATTTATGGTTATGCCTTTTGGTGCTAAGTCTTTTAGTGAGGCATTACAGATGGGAACAGAAGTTTTCCATCATTTAAAAAAGGTTCTTAAGGATAAAGGTCTTTCAACAAATGTTGGCGATGAAGGAGGTTTTGCTCCAAATATTGGATCAAATGAAGAAGCTATTCAGGTTGTTTTACAAGCTATTGAAGCTGCAGGTTATAAGCCTGGAAAAGACATTTGGATTGCACTTGATGCGGCTGCTTCAGAGTTTTATAATGAAGAAAAGAAAGCTTATGTTTTTGAGTCAACAGGTCAAGAAATGTCATCAAGTCAATTTGTGGAATTTTGGAAAGAATGGGTGAATAAGTATCCTATTGTTTCTATTGAAGATGGACTTGCTGAAGACGATTGGGCTGGTTGGGAAGAATTGACTCAAGCTGTTGGAGATAAATGTCAATTGGTTGGCGATGATTTATTTGTAACCAATACCAAGCGTCTATCAAAAGGGATTAATGAAAACATTGCAAATTCAATATTAATCAAGGTTAATCAAATAGGGACCTTAACAGAAACTATTGAAGCTGTTTCATTAGCCACTAAAAATTCTTATTCATCTGTGATGAGCCATAGAAGTGGAGAAACTGAAGATTATACCATCGCTGATTTAGCTGTTGCACTTTCAACAGGTCAAATTAAAACGGGTTCTGCTTCAAGATCTGATAGAATGTCTAAATACAATCAACTGTTAAGAATTGAAGAGCAATTGGGTTCAGCTGCTTTATTCCCTGGAAAAGATTTTAAGTTTTTAAAATAAAATTAGATGGCGAGAAAATCGCAAAAAAGTAACATTTATAAAAGACTTTTTTTCTGCTTAATATTTATTAATTTATTATTTATTGGATATTTTATTTTTCAAAAAACGGAGTGGTTTTCATATTTAGAAAATAAATTTCATCAAACTTTTATTCGTTCATCAATTCCAGAAGGAGATTATATATATGGAATTGATGTTTCACAATATCAGGGCATTATTGATTGGAATAAATTAAGTTCAAAAAAAAATAATTATCTAGTTGATTTTGCCTTAATACGAGCTACGGCAGGTAAAAATCATAGAGATATATATTATACATATAACTGGAAGGAGTCAAAAAAAAATGATATTATTAGAGGTGCTTACCATTACTATAGGCCTAATGAAAATTCTACTGAACAGGCTGAAAATTTCATTGCAAATGTTAAATTAGAACCTAAGGATTTTCCTCCAATCTTAGATATTGAACAATTGAGTAAAATACAAAGTGTGGAAAGTTTAAAAGAAGGCATTAAAAATTGGTTAAATCTTATTGAAGCCCATTACGGAATTAAACCTATTCTTTATTCAGGAACATATTTTTATCGTGATTATCTTAGTGACTTTAAGGATTATAAAATATGGGTAGCCAACTATAATAGTGTATTAGATCCGTTACCTGAAAAAAAATGGATAATGTGGCAGTTTTCAGATAATGGATTAGTTGAAGGAATTGAAGGGCCTGTAGATCAGGATTTGTTTAGAGGGAATAAAAAAGATTTAAATTTATACTTACTCAAATAGCTTAATTGTTATCACAGTAACCTCAAATTTTTATATTTGTTATCCATTTTAGGAAAGACAATAAATAGCAATAATTATGCAAGAAAACAATATAATATTTTATACTAAAACAGATGAAGCTCCTGCTTTAGCAACTCAATCATTTTTACCCATTATAAAAGCATTTACTTCAAGTGCAGGAATTAAAGTTGATTTAAAGGATATTTCTTTGGCGGGTAGAATTTTAGCTGTTTTTCCTGAATTTCTTTCTGATAATCAAAAAATTTCAGACGATTTGTCTTTTTTAGGTGACTTAGCTAAAGAGCCTCATGCTAATATCATTAAGCTCCCAAATATAAGTGCTTCAATTCCACAATTGGTTGCTGCAATTAAAGAATTACAAGCTAAAGGGTATAATGTTCCTGACTATCCTGAAAGTCCAGTTTCAGATGCAGAGAGAACTATTAAGTCTACTTATGATAAAATAAAAGGAAGTGCTGTTAATCCAGTTTTGAGAGAGGGTAATTCAGATAGAAGAGCACCTAAAGCAGTGAAAAACTATGCGAAAAAGAATCCTCATTCCATGGGAGCTTGGAATAGCAATTCAAAAACTCATGTGTCTAGTATGAGCAATGGTGATTTTTATGGTTCTGAAAAGTCAACAACTATAGATTCTTCTAAAGAAGTTAATATTGTTTTTTCAGATAAAAATGGAAATTCAACTGTTCTTAAGTCTAATATTTTACTTTTTGATGGTGAAATAATTGATGTTTCAGTCATGAATATGAAAGCTTTAAAAGCTTTTATTAAACAGGAAATAATTGATGCTAAAGAAAATAATGTACTGTTTTCATTACATATGAAAGCTACCATGATGAAAGTATCAGACCCTATAATTTTTGGGGCATGTGTTGAAGTATTCTTTAAGAATGTTTTTGATAAATATGGCGCCCTTTTAGATGAAATTGGTGTTGATGTTAAAAATGGTTTTGGTGATGTGCTATCAAAAATAAAGAACCTTTCAAATGAGCAACAAAGTGCCATTAATAAAGAAATTGACTTAGCTTTTCAAGAAGGTCCTTCTTTAGCGATGGTTGATTCTGATAAAGGAATTACTAATTTACATGTTCCTAGTGATGTTATAATTGATGCGTCTATGCCTGCTATGATAAGAACATCTGGACAAATGTGGAACAGCGAAGGAAAGCAACAAGATGCTAAAGCAGTGATACCAGATAGATCTTATTCTGGAGTATATGAAGCAACCATTAATTTCTGTAAAGAACATGGAGCATTCGATCCTACTTCAATGGGTAGTGTTCCTAATGTAGGACTAATGGCTCAAAAGGCAGAAGAATACGGTTCTCATGATAAAACATTTCAATTAGATGACGATGGAGAAGTAAATGTTGTTGATCAAAATAATAATGTTCTGCTTACTCAAAAAGTTAATAAAGGAGATATTTTTAGAATGTGTCAAGTTAAAGATGCACCTATTCAAGATTGGGTGAAATTAGCTGTTACAAGATCTAAAAAATCTAATACTCCAGCTGTGTTTTGGTTGGATAAAGAAAGAGCTCATGATGCAGAATTAATAAAAAAAGTGAAGAAGTACTTGCAAAATCACGATACAAATGATTTAGATATTCATATTATGTCACCTGTTAGTGCAACTACTTTTTCTTTAAATAGAATTAAAGAAGGTTTAGATACTATTTCTGTTACAGGTAATGTTTTGAGAGATTATTTAACCGATTTATTTCCAATTTTAGAATTGGGGACAAGTGCTAAAATGTTATCAATTGTTCCTCTTATGAATGGTGGAGGGCTTTTTGAAACTGGAGCTGGTGGATCAGCACCTAAACACGTACAGCAATTTAATAAAGAAGGATATTTAAGATGGGATTCTTTGGGTGAGTTTTTAGCTTTGGCTGTTTCTTTAGAGCATTTTTCAAATGTTCATAATAACCCAAAAGCTAAAATTCTTGCTGATTCATTAGATAATGCAACTGAAAAGTTATTAGAAAATAAAAAATCACCAGCTAGAAGGTTAGGGCAAATTGATAACCGAGGAAGTCATTTTTATATTGCACTATATTGGGCAAATGAGTTAGCTTCTCAAGATAATGACCAGAATTTAAAATCTATATTCTCTAAATTATCTAAAGAGTTGATATCAAATGAAGATATTATTAATCAAGAAATGTTGTCATCACAAGGAAAGCCTGAAGATATAAACGGTTATTATTTTCCTAATGATAATCTTGCTGCAAACTCAATGCGGCCAAGTAAGACATTAAATGGTATTTTAAGTTCTATAAATTAGAATTGAAATCTTAATTGGGCTCTAAATTCTGATTTGGATGGACCATTTATTTCGTTTAATCCAGAACCAATTGTTTCTCTATTGTAATAAGTCCAATTTGAGTATCTAACCCATAAATCAATACCTTTTTTAAATTGATACCTAAGGGTTAAGTAGCTTCTAGCTCCCTTGTTATAATATGAAGGTATTCTGAAGTAATACAATACATCACTTTCATAACTATATATTCTAGAATTATATGAATCGGTGTCAAATAATGCAAACCTTGCATTAAATGATAGTTTGGCTTCTTTTGGTTTATAAATAATATCTTGTATCAAAAGAACTCCATTTTCCATGAGGTTTCCACCCCTTTGATAAGTCATGTATTCAATTCTATTTCTTAGGTGAATAGCTTCTGTTAAATGCATGTTAAAATTTATTCTATAATTCCATTGATCAGTATTAGATAGATCCCTTATTTCTCTATTGTCTTGATTGATTTCATTGTATGGTTTATTTCTATGTCTAACTCTTCCATAAATATCTAATTTTTTAGTTGGGTGATAGGTGATTTGAAAAAATCCATCATGACCTATTGTATTAGGTGCTTCAACTTGATATTTTAACCAGGGAAATTGAAACTGATCAAAATATGTTGAAACCTCCCAATATTTATTAAGTTTTAATTTTAGTCCTGTAAATAACCCTTTTTCATTTACTGCTCTACTGTTTTCAGCAAATGCATTTGAATAAACGCTTTGAAAATTCCTATCAAAATCTCTATATAGAACTGAAAGAGCCAGTTTTGGATGTAAAGACATAAGAAGACCATGTAGATGAGCTGAGCCTTCTCCATAAGTTTTACTTGACTCCCCAAAAATGTTAAAATTTCTATGAATTAAACTGTAATGAATTCCATTTACCCAATTTGTATTGGAGTTAAATTGAAATTGATTATGAATAGATAAATTTCTGTTTACTTCCCCGTTATAATTTGTTAAAGTACTTATAAGTCCAACTCTTAAAATATCATTTTCATAAGAAATTTCTGCTCCACCAATGCTTTCTTCTATGGCATCTTTATCTTCAATTGTTCCAATAGTGTTGTGAATTCCAGAAGCTTGAAAACTACTTACTACAATATCACCATCTGTGTTTGATGAATCAATTTGAATATTAGCATCTATCATTTTTTTTGAGCCAAAAGCAAGAAAAGAAAACTTTTTCCAATCCATAGCCACACCAGCGCCTCTCATAAAAAGATTTTCATCTAATGAACTGTAAGGTTTTAACCCAAGTGCATTTCTTTTTGTAGCCATAACATCTGAAGATTTTCCAGTTGCAAGTCCTGACCAAAATGTAAGTCCTTGACCTAACTGAACATGAAAATCTCCAAGCGCAAGAGCTTTAATTTTCCCTACTTCTCTTAAAAAAAAATGTGCAGAATAGTAGTCAAACCCAAGTTGTGTTGTGTTTTCTCCAAACAGATTATTTACTCTTTTGTTTGGCACCATTGTCTCACCTACATCTTTTTCAGCTGTAATGCCAATGCTTAAATGATTTTGATACTTAAATCGATAACGCATGTAAAAATTATTCGGAGAACCAAGTTGTTTAGAATTAGGGCTATTTAGCCATGTTGAATCATCTAATTCTTGTTCACCGTTTGTTTCTTGAATTGTTCTAGAAAACCTAATAAACAAATCATTTTTCCCTTGTTTTATCATGTCAGAAAAAGAGAGATGAGTAGCATCAAAATTTGTTGAAACTTCAACAAATGGGAGAATTTTTCTTATGTCACTTATTTCAAATTGATTAATTCTTTGCAATTCATAAATAGTGGTAAGTTTTCCATGATTTTTAATATGGCTGATAATTGCATTAATTTGAAAATCATCTAATAATCGAAGTTGTTTAAGATCATGAGAAATATCCTTTTTATTCAAATTAATAGGGTGTTCATAGTATAAGCTTAGTTGGTCAAATAATGTAGTATAATCAATATCTTCATCTTCGTTATTTTCAGCTATGTTTTCAATTCTTTGCTCAAGAATAAACTGTTTTTTAACATCTCTTGCTGTTGCGTGTGTATTATACTTCACATGGTATTGTGATGCTTTAGTTGTGTCTTGTGAATAGCTATAATGAATAGTAATTAAGCATAAAATAGTATATGAAATAAATTTCTTTTTCAATTACTTAAATGAATATGTTAAAGATATCTCTGGACTGAATCCTAAAATTTGATGATATTGAGCAGCTATATCTATATCAATTTTTTTGAAACTAGTTCCTATTCCAAAAGTTGCTAGAGATGGATTAGTTCCAACTCCTCCTCTAAAAACAATTGCATTGTTTGGTTTGTATTCAATAGCAGCAAGAAATGATGGAGAATAAATTATGTCTTTGTTTACTGCAAAATGAGCAGAAACTTCCTTAGAAAGATTATACCCTATAGCTATTTGCATAACAGTTGGAATTCGTTCATCATCAAAATTATCAAGCTTAGATAAAGTGGGATTAATGACTTGAACGCCTATTTGAAGTTCTTCATTTAATTGTGCAGAAATTCCAAAATCTGCAGACACGGCAGATTTTTGAAAATATGTATTACCAGCATTTATATAATGGTAATTAATTTTGATTCCACCAGAAAATTGCTCATTTAGAGACATGGAGTAACCAAGCCCTGCAGAATGAAATTGTAAAAATTCATTTCCATAATTTGAATAACTTATTCCAAAGCTTCCATTTTTTGAAAGAATTCCAACAGCAAGGTTAGAGGTGTTAAAATCCGAAATTAGAAAGGGTTGAAAAATACTTCCACTTATTGTGGTGTACTCTAAATTTACTAATTGTCCAATGTTATTATTTACACTCCAGACATTAGCAGTTGTTGCGTTTAACCCTGCCATTGATGTGCTAACCGCTCCATGGTTAAAAATCATTTGAGATTTTAAAACTAAAGGACTAATTATAAAAAATAAAAAAGTGATGATAATATTTTTCATATTTTGAATTTAATCAAAATATGTATAAGGTTAAAATGACAAGGACTTTAAACGTTATGAATGCCTGAAAAACAAACGTATTTTATTTTTTTTCCATCATTTATCCAAATGGATTCATAGAAAGTTTTTATACTTAATATATCTTGAGTTTTTTGAGATAAATTGTTTTTTATAAACCCATGAACATCATTACATTGATTTATTATTTCGTAATTTTTAGATGAAATTTCATCTAAAGTATATTCATAAAGTAAATCACTGTCGGTTTTTAAATGTATAACTCCCTCTTTTTTTAGAATTTTTTTATATCTATCGATAAAAAGTGGAGAGGTTAATCTTTTTCTAGGTTTTTTAGGTTGAGGATCAGAGAATGTTAACCAAATTTCACTTACTTCATTTTTGTCAAAAAAATGATTTATAAAATCCACCTTTGATCTTAAAAAGAAAACATTCTGAATGTTTTCTTCTATACAAGTTTTAGCACCTCTCCATATTCTTGACCCTTTAATATCAATTCCTATAAAATTAATATTTGGAAACTTTTTTGCAAGCCCAACGGTATATTCCCCTTTACCACACCCAAGTTCTAATATGATTGGGTTTGAATTTCCAAATTTTATATGCCAAAATCCCTTTGTTTCATGATTAGAATCTAAGTTTTTAATGTCTGGTTGAATAACATTATTAAATGTTTCAACTTCAGCAAAACGTTTTAATTTATCCTTTCCCATCAGGGTCAAATTTTCCAGTTTTAGGAATAACACCAGTTTTTTCCCCAAAAAATTCAGCAAAATCTCTCATAGCTAATGCAATTTGATCTTCACTTGTAGCTCGTTCATAGGTGTTTGCTATTGTCATTATCATTTGAAACATCATTTTATTCATTTCTTCAACAGACATTTCTTTAGTCCATAAATCAAGGTTAAATGTTTCATTTTGTGTTTTATTCCAAAAATAAATTAATGCAGCAGCTGCGCTTTCTTCAGAACTGTTTTGTTCATCACTTGATTTCCAATTTATTTCTTCAGGAATCATGTTTTCATCCATAGTTACATCAACAATAAGTCTATGTTTTAGTTTTTCTTTATTTTGGGTCATAAGTCGATAATAGTGTTTGTACGTTTTTTTCTTCTAAAATTTCATTAATGCTTTTATTTGTAGAGTTTGCATAATCTTTTATTATTTGAAACCCTATCCATTTTCCAACATATGCAGGAGAATCAGGCCCAAGTTGTTTTGTTGATGGTCCCAATAAAATAAAATCGTTTATCATTCTTTTATCTTTTGAATAAATCAATTGTTTGTTAATCATTAATTTCCAGACATTATTTTGATTGTTAATACACCAATTTAGTTCGTCTTTATCATATAACATTATTATGTTTTCAGGCAATTCGGGCAATATTAATTTTAAAAGATAATATATTTTACCTTCAGCGATAATACTGCTAATAAGGTCGTCACCTAATGGTGTGTAAAATCTATTGTAAAGAAATCCATATAACGTTCTTGAACTTAGGAATTTCTTTTCCATTTTATCAATTAAATATTGATGAAATATGTTTTTTGGTAAACGTTTAATTAATGGGTTTTCTTTTCCTAAAAACAATTCAATTCCAATAGCTAATCCATATTTAGTGTCTAAAACTTGATATTCAAAATTGGAATAAAAAGTGGTTACTTTTGGGACAGCAGAATCTGGAAAATAATATTTATAATGTTTAAATGCTTTCGTTAATTCATTTTCAAAAGGATGAAAATTATTGAATTCTTTTTTTAGTTCATTATAAAATAAATTTACTGTTGAATCTTTAATAAAGTCATCTAATCTTTTTGAAGATGTTGGTCCATCAGGGTCACCTGCACCAATTATGTATGCAAAATAATAT
>CEUK01040563.1_pt1 | contig 18964 bp, 17 predicted proteins | sample 356451 | NCBI WGS metagenome assembly CEUK01 (sample SAMEA2622843, study PRJEB7988) | marine metagenome | isolation source: saline water (ENVO:00002010), including
TGATTTCAAAGTTTCTTCAATAGATTCAACAGAAATATTTTTTTGGAAATTAATTACTTTAAGCGGGATATTTTCCTTTTCAGAAACAATTCTTGCAAAATCTAGATCATTACTATAACCATCAGAAACAAGTCCTGTATCAATACAATAACCTCTAAAGTTTATTTGCTTATTTCTACAAGAAATAGCAATATTAGTCGAGTCAATTCCTCCACTTATTAGTAAACCTTGAGGAACATCTGAATAAAGAGACTCATCAATAACATCATCTAAGATAAAAATATTTGATAAATTACTTTCTTTATTAAAATATTTTGTTATGAATGATTTTTCTTTATATATCTCAAATTGATTTTGAAATTCATTTAGTGAAATAATAGTTAAATCACCATTAGATACTGAACTAATTTCTTTAAAAGGTGTGCTGCTATATTGAATAGATAAATACTTACAAAAATCTAATTGCTTTGATTGATCTATATTAAGATCATATTTAAATTTTTTTGCAATTAATTTAGTAGTAAGCAATTCACTTGTAGCAAAAAAGATATTATCTTTTTTATAAAAGTAAATCTTTTTTATTCCAAATGGGTCTGAAATAAAAAATATTTTATTAGTTTGGGAATCAAACCATATGATTGCAAACATACCATCAACTTTTTTTAAAAAATCTCTTCCGAAATGATGAATACCTATTGCTAAAACTTCTGTATCAGAGAAAGTTTTAAAATTAAAACCTTTATTTATTAATTCTTTTCTTAAAGATCTAAAATTATATATTTCTCCATTAAAAACTAATACTATATTTTTATATTTATATGGCTGATTAGATCTTTCATTAAGATCAATAATAGATAGTCTCTGATGACAAAAACTAAATCCTTCAAAATTTTGAATAGAATTATTATCCGGTCCCCTATGTAATTGCAAACTATTAATACTAGATGCGATCATTTTATGTTCAGATGATCCAGGTGTAATTGATATACCGATACCGCACATAGGTTTAATTTTTTATTTATAAAGTTGAATTAATTTTTTCTTATATACTTTGTGACTATAGTTTTTTATAGCATAGTCAAAAGCCTTTTCAGCCTTTAATAAATAAGATGGATAATTATTAATTATATTTTCTATATATTTAGATATATATCTATCATTTGAGTTTTTGAGAAAATTAAAATATTCATCCTTGAATAAATCTTTAATAAAACCAATATCTTTTGTCAATATTGGCAATTTAACAGATACAGCATCTAATAATGAATTAGGCATCCCCTCTGTTATGTGCTTACTAGTAAATAAAAACAAATTATATTCTGATAAAACTTCAATTAGGCTATCTTTATCCAAAACACCATGATAAATTATTATCTTTTTTTTACAATATTTATTCAATATCGATTCATTTTTAGCATTAAGATTGATAGGTCCAGCTAAACCTATTTTAATTTTTGGAGCTATAGGAGAATTGCATAATTTAAAAATCTTTTCAATTCCTTTTTCTTCAGTAATTCTTCCAGAAAAAATAATTTTAAATTTATTTTCTCTATTAAATTTGTAATTTTTATAGATTATAAATTTCTTATTATGATCATGGATAGTATTTGGAAGAAAATATAACTTTGTAGCAAATTCTTTTGGAATACAATTTATATTTGGAGTTTGAATAATAATTTTATCTGCTAATTTATATGTCAAATACAATAAAAAAGAATTATAATTTTTTATTTTTTTTTCTAATCTTATATAATTTCCTCCGCCTCTTATATCTAAGAAATATAACTTATTTAGGAAAATTATTTTTGAAATAAATAGATAAATTATTGATCTTATAAGGCTATTATGATCACATACACAGTAAATATATTTTACTTTTTTTGTTTTGCATAGCATAAAGAAAACATCTATAACTAATCTAAAAGGATAAAGAAAATTTAATTTAACTCCAAAATCACAATAATTATAAAGCGAATAGCTAACATTTAATTCTCGATGTATTTTAATTATCCTTTGACAAGCAGTTAAAACTCCTCCAATTCTATTCTTGTCAAAATATTTACTGGATAATGAACTTTTATAAAGAATTAAAAGTGCCTTTGACATTAATCAATGGAAATAATTATTACCCATATAAGATTACTCTAATGCCTAAAGTTAAATCAAACATTTTATTTAAAAGATTTATAATTAATAATTTCTTTAAACTTACAAACATCTAAGATATAAAAATTTTTAAAATTATAAAAAATTTATTAATAATCCTAATAATACTATGCATTATCTAAAGAAAATATTGATTAATATATTTAATTTTAATTTTATATTGAATATTGATTAATATCATATTACTTTTTATCACATAAAAAATTAGATATATACAAAAACCATTTCAATATTATTAAGGAGATAAATATTATTACTAATTAAATCAATAAATTCATAAAATTTTTCTATAGATATTAATTCCATCAAAGTAAAATTACCATAATATTATTTCTAAAGTAATTGTTCTATAAATTAAAATTAGATAATGTTATAGTTTTAGATAAGATATTTAGAATATATGAAAAATAATATTAGAAACCTTGTTACCGGAGGGGCAGGTTTCTTAGGATCAAATTTAATTGACAGCTTAATGATTTCGGGGGAAGAAGTTTTATGTTTAGATAATTTCTCTACAGGGCAAAAAATAAATTTAAAAAAATGGTTTAATAATCCTAGATTTGAATTAATAAGACATGATATTACTAATCCAATAAATCTAGAAGTTGATAGAATTTGGCATTTAGCCTGTCCTGCTTGTCCAAAAAGTTATCAAAAAAATCCTATTAAAACTTCAAAAATAAGTTTTCTAGGAACTTATAATATGCTTGGTTTAGCAAGAAGAGTAAATGCACGTCTTCTTTTAGCATCCACAAGTGAAATTTATGGTAATCCTGAGATCCATCCGCAAGCAGAAGAATATAATGGATCACCGAATTGTATTGGAGTAAGAAGTTGTTATGTTGAAGGGAAAAGAATATCAGAATCTCTTTGTTTTGATTACAAGAGAATGCATAACTGTGAGATCAGAATTGCTAGGATTTTTAATACTTATGGTCCTAGGATGCGACCAGATGATGGAAGAGTAATTAGTAATTTCATATCTCAATCTTTAAAAAATAAACCTCTGTCAATTTATGGAGACGGAACACAAACAAGATCATTTTGTTATGTTAATGATCTAATTAAAGGCTTAATCTTACTTATGAATTCAACATATGATGGCCCTGTGAATATAGGAAATCCTTTAGAAATTAAAATTATAGATTTAGCAAAACTAATTATAAAAAAAATTAATCCTGACTTGAAAACAATTACGAGTAACTTACCTGAAGATGATCCAATAAGAAGAAGACCAAAAATTGACTTGGCGAAGGAAAAGCTTAATTGGGTTCCACAGATATCAATTGACGAAGGTTTAGATAAGACTATATCTTATTTTAGAAATATTCTTTAAAAAATAAATTATCTAATATCATAATTCTCTTAATATTTTATCTGAACTTTATCCTTTTAAGTTTATTGAAAACTTCCATCACCTAAATTCCATATTCTAAAACCAAAATTTTTCGCTTCCTTTAAATTAATAACATTTCTAGTATCGAATATAAATCTAGGTTTTCTCATTATTTTTGATAACTTTAAAAAATCTAATTTATAAAACTCTTGCCAATCAGTCATTACTATTATTGCATCTGAATTTAAACATGCCTTTTCAATAGTATCTGTTGTTTCCAGCTTTGAATAATTTTCTGAATTAATTATTAAATCTTTAAATATTTGTTCTTTTTCAACCTTAGGATCATAAATAGATAAATTACATCCCTCTTCAAGAAAGTCTTTGCAGATATCTATAGCTGGAGACTCTCTTGTATCATTTGTATTTGCTTTAAAAGAGAAACCTAAAACTGCGATTCTTTTGTTGGATAAAGTTCCAAATAATTTTTCAATAATTTTTTTTGTAATACGTTTTTTTTGCCAATCATTAATTAAAATTACTTGCTCCCAATAATCTGCAACCTCTGTTAGGCCATAATGATTACATATATAAATCAAATTTAAGATATCTTTTTTAAAACAACTTCCTCCGAACCCAGGACCCGCATTTAAAAACTCAGCTCCAATTCTTTTATCCATTCCCACTGCTAAGGATACATCACTAATATTTGATTCAGTAAGTTCGCATAATGCTGAAATTGAATTAATAGAACTAATTCTTTGGGCTAAAAATGCATTAGCAATTAATTTAGATAATTCTGAACTCCAAATATCCGTTTTAAGAATCTTTTCTTTTTCAACCCAATTTAAATATATATTTTCAAGAGCCTCAATAGCATATTCTTCATCACCCCCAATCAATACTCTATCTGGACACTCCAAGTCATTTATTGCTGTTCCCTCAGCTAAGAATTCAGGATTTGATAATATAGAAAAATGTCTTTTGGAATTATTATCCTCATAAGCTTTTAAGATATCTTTTATAGTTTGAGCTGTTCTGACTGGTAGTGTACTTTTCTCAACAACAATTGTTAAGCCTTTTGAATATTCTCCTATCTTTCTAGCGCATGATTCTATCCACCTTAAATCAACAGCTTTTCCAGCTCCTATACCTTTAGTCTTTGTAGGAGTATTTACAGAAATAAAAATCATATCCGCATTAGTAATACATTTTTCTATCTCTGTAGAAAAGTGTAGATTCACTCCTCTGGTTTTCAATATTAAATCACTTAATCCTGGTTCATAAATAGGAAGTTTATTTAAATTTTTTTCATTCCATGCTTTTATTCTATTTTTATTAATATCAACTAAATTAACTTGAATTGAAGGGCAATTAGATGCAATCACTGCCATCGTTGGTCCTCCGACATAACCAGCACCTATACAACAAATATTTTTTACTGTTAAATTCATCAATTATTAATAAAATAGATATACTAATTCTTTTAAGAAAAGAATTTAGCAATACTATATTACAATTAAACCATATTATATTTATTAATAAAGTTTATTAATAAAAGCTTTAAAAAAGAAAATTCAATTAAATCTTATATTTAGTGTTTATGAGTTTTTTAAGAAATTATAAAAATCAATTATCAAAAAGTATTGAAATCAATATGACTAGGATGAGAACTCAACCTAAATTATTTCATTATTGCTATATTCTAGCTTCCAATAATCTTAAAACACTTAAAAAGGCTTTAATAAATTCAAAAAAGGAACAACATAATTTAAAAATACTTGATATTGGATGTGGTAATAAACCATTTTTAAATTTATTTGATAAAAATGATAATTATATTGGTATTGATTTCTCTCAAGATTCTTGCGCTGATATAATTCAAGATCTTAATAAGGATTTTCCTTTTGATAATAATTATTTTGATATAATTATTATCTCTGAAACACTAGAACATTTACCTGACCCTTTAAAAGTACTTAATGAAACATCAAGAGTCTTGAAAAGAAATGGAATAATTTTTATTTCTACTCCTTTCTGTTTAAATATACATGGTAGGCCATATGACTACTATAGGTATACAGAATATTTTTATACTCAATGGATAACTTCTAAATTACCAATAAAATGTAAGAGTATAAATGTTAGTAATTCCATAATTACGACCCCATTAGGTCTTTTACCCTACATAGTCTTAGTTATTCCATTTATACCTAATTTCTTAAAATCTATATTTAATATATTTATAAATTTAAATATTATTGCTTTAGAAAAATTATTTTTACCAATAAGAAATAAATCATTTATAAAAAACTTTATGAATAGCCTTCCATTAGGTTATGCGGTAATTTTCGAAAAAAAATAAAACAAATAAATATAAATATAAGAAATCCAATAAAAAATTTAATTTAATAAATAAAATCTTTTATTGAATATATCTACTTATTTTTAGATAAAGAATTACTTTCTTCTTTGATAGATCTCTATTAATTAATTATCAGATTAGTTATAAAATCTAAATAATTTAAAGATAAAATATATTTCTTATTTATTAGATCTAGATTAAAAAATTAATCTATAATACTTTTATAAAGATCCTTCTTTTTGGAATAATACTTTTTTTAGATATTAGATAATCATTTTCGCTAAAAATATTTAAACACTATTAAAATCTCCAATGAATGAAGCTTTTTTAGGATGAATTATAAATTTATGGATATTTTTCTAGAGTAATAACTTGAATCTACATAAATTGGTTTGATTTAATGATTTTCCTCATACAAAATTAAACAATTATACCGATCGTTTTTATTATTTTTTAAATCAATTTCAAGATGCTTTACCTTTTGTTTAAACTTCATTTAATTTAAACTTTCATTTATGAGAGAAATATAACTCTATAGAAAATTACCATAAATAATAAAAGTAATTTTTAACATGCTAATTAAGTTTTTAGATTAAAGACCATTTCTTTAAAAATTTAAGACTAAAAGCATAATTAAATAAATACTTTATTTATTTATTTATAAAATCCTAACTTTTAAATATATTTATTGAATTCAAGTATTTATACTTTAAAAATAATTATTACTTTTTTGCTTATATTGATATTAAAAATATTTTTATAACCATGCATATTAAGAAGAATCCCTTTAATAACAAATCTCTAGGAATCAATATTACTATGTATTAGAAAGTTTGATAAATTAGATTTGAGATCATATCCTAAACAAATTTGTCGATGTCATTTAAACTAGAATCAATTTCGATAACTAAATTAGAAAGAATTAAAGTAATTGGTGGTGATGTTCTACATTATTTGAGGAGCGATGATTATGGTTTTAATGGTTTTGGCGAGGCATATTTTTCATTTGTTAATTTCAATTCAGTAAAGGGCTGGAAAAAACACAATGAAATGAAAATGAATTTGGTTTGCCCTATTGGACAAGTTAAATTTATATTTACTGAAGATTTCAATGAATTTATGGAAATTAATATAGGTCAAAATAATTATGTAAGATTAACAGTAAAACCAAAGGTTTGGTTCGCCTTCAAAGGTCTAAATGAACCTTATAGCTTATTGGCAAATATAGCTAATATTAAACATAATCAAAACGAAGTTGAGAGAATGAATCTATCTGAAGTAGATTATAGTTTATGATATTTTTTAATTTCTTACATGAAAGTAATACTTCTTGCTGGCGGTTATGGTACTAGGTTAGCTGAGTATACAGGCATAATACCTAAACCAATGGTCCAAATAGGAAGCAAACCAATAATATGGCATATTATGAATCTATATGCTCAATACGGACATACAGATTTTTACATAGCACTAGGCTACAAATCTGAGGTCATAAAAGATTTCTTTTTAAATTATCATCAAATTAATTCAGATTTCACGGTAAATTTAGGCAGCGGCTTATTAAAAATACATGAAAGCCAAAAAATCAATTGGAAAGTTAATTTAATAGATACTGGAATTGATACACAAACTGGAGGTAGATTAAAAAGACTTAAAGAATATATTGGAGATGAGACATGTATGCTTACTTATGGAGATGGATTATCAGATGTTAACATCGACAATCTATATAGTTTTCATAAGTCTCACGGTAAGCTTGTAACAGTTACTGCTGTTCATCCTTCAGCTAGATTTGGTGAATTAATAATAAAAGATCATATAGTTTCAAGATTTAAAGAAAAACCACAAATCCAGCAAGGTTGGATAAATGGAGGATATTTTATTTTTGAACCAGATTTTTTAGAATTTATTGAAGGAGATAATACTATACTTGAGTGCCAACCACTAGAAGAGGCTTCAAAAAAAGGCGAATTAATGGCTTATTTACATGAAGGATTTTGGCAATGCATGGATACCAAAAGGGATAAAGATCTTTTAGAAAAAATGTGGAATTCAGGCAATCCTCCTTGGAGTGTGAAATAAATGAAACCTAATGTTGTGCTTATTATAAATTGTTTTAATAGTGAACGATTTTTAAACGAAACGGTAGAAAATCTTATTCAACAGTCATATAAAAATTTAACATTACTTTTTGTAGATAATAAATCAACCGATAAAACTCTCACCATATTGAGGAAATACAATAAAAAAAGCAGCAAAATTAAAATTTATATATTAGAAAGGCATTTAAATTTAGTAGAGGCTAGAAATGAAGCATTAAATTATTTAAAAAAAAACCTGGATTTTGACTTTTTTGCCTTCTGTGATTCAGACGATTTATGGGATGCTAATTGGGTTTCTTCTTTAGTAAATATTGGAAAAGGTTTTGATTTAATTTTTTGTAATGGATTTGAATTTACAATTGATAATAATGGTAAAAAGTCTTATAAAAGTGCGGAATCAACATTAGCAATTAAAAAGTATGATGCATTTTCTTCTCCACTTTTCCTTCAATCTGCAATATTTTCAAAAAATATTTTAAATACTCTAGGTGATAAATTTTTGGATTTGAATTTACCAATGCTTTACGATATTGACTTATTTTTGAGGATTCAAAAACAATCATTTAAATATTTACACGTATCAAAAAAACTCTTTTTCTATAGAATCCATACTCATTCGCTAACTACTTTAAATCCATTATCAATATTAAAAGAGAGATATTACATAACAAGGAAGAATAATCTTCCAAAAATGATATTTCTTATAAAATTATTTTTTTATGTTTTTAGATTAAATAAGATTTTTAGATTTATTTTAAAAATAGCTTCTTGAATTTTGATTTGTAAGGTTTTATATAAGTTCCTAATCTTTCTCTAAGACTATAAAATTTATTTAATCTTCCTGGAGGACAAAAGTGAAACCTTATAATCCTAGACTCTCCATCAAATACCAAGCCTTGATGATGTATTGTATCTGTATCAAAAATAATTATTGTACCTGCTTTTCCATTAACTGGAGATAATTTTTCCAAAATAACCGATGGTATTTGCCTGGTTTGTTTAAAATATTTAGTTGACATAAAAGGTGGTCTTGGAAGTGGAAACTCATTCTTAACCCAATTATGACTACTGGGTGAAAGCATAAAAGCTCCATTCTTTTCATCCATATCATTTAAATAAAGCATGAATTTTAAAACTGGGGTCCTATCAAAATGCGGATCTTGCGCGATATGCTTAGTTTTTGGCTTATCTAAAGTAGCAAATACAGACTCTAATTCATAATTTTTAAAGCGATCACTTTTGATTATGGAAGAAATTAACTTTGATTCAATAAAATCTTTAAGATGCTTTTTATTGAATTTATTATTTTTAAGAGTTTTGTCCCATCTTATAAGATATCCTCCAGAATAATTATCATCAGCAAATTCACATTTATCTTTTAAACAAACTTTGTGAGATTTAATAAGGTTTTCAATAATTTCCCTATCAATATCAGGATCTTTTAGGACAGCGTATCCATATAAATCAAGTTGTAAGAAAATATCATTTAATTCCATATAATAGATTATGTTTTTAAAAATTCTAGTGCATTTAACTTATATAACTCGAAATTAATTTCTTTTGTAATCCGAAGATAAACTTCTTTCATTTGAGTCAGTTATATTTGGGCATTCAAAGCCTGAACCATGAATCAACTGATAAAAAAGCGACAAAGTTAAAACTTCACTCGTATGAAATTCATTAACATTTAAAACAATAGTGTTATATTCGCCTTTTATTTTCGATTCCTGCGCAGAAATTAATAAGGTTTTCATATTATTTTCTAATGCTAAATTAAGCGCCAAACATATATTTTTAGAATATCCGGAAGAAGAGACTCCAATTAACATAGTTTCCGATTTATTTTGATCAGTCATAGACCTCATCGAAATAGCAAGCCAGTTTTTTACCCATAAATCATGAGAAGCGTCATTTATCAATGAACTAGCAAGAATTCCACTACCTGGGGCTCTTGCATTTTTGTTAGTAAGACGTGCAATATCAATAGCTCCATGATCGCAAACTGCCAAATTACCACCATTACCAACTGTAAGAATATTTCTGGAAGCATTAAAATCATCCTGAGCTTTCTCCCATTCAGGAGTTGCCAATATTGTTTTAAACTTTGAAGAAAAATCCTCAAATCCTGGAATAATTTTATTTAAATTAGTTGTTTGCATATTAATTTTCTTACTAATTTATCACAATTGAAACCATATTGGTAGTTGTAGATAGTTTAACGATCTAAATAAAGAATTTTAACCTCATTTTGAGTTAACAAAGAAATTCTCTGGAAGTTACAGAGTTTTAAGTAGTAAAATTAGAATAAGAATTAGAAATTCAAAGCCTATGAGGAAATATATGTTTCATAAAAATAAATTAAAAGATACATCTTTTTATAATTTTTGGATAGTTTGGAAATTTTTAAATTTCAAAAGAAAATTGCAGCTCATTATCTTAATAATTTTAATGTTATTAAGTAGCCTTTCTGAAGTTTTTACAATAGCAACTGTTATCCCTTTCATTGATTTTCTTACAAACAAAGAAAACATATATCAAAATCCAATTGTTCAAAGTTTGTTTATAAATAATAATATTAAAAATGAAAATATAATATTTACTGGTATATCTATTATTTTCATTTTAGCTATTTTCTCATCAGGTTTATTAAGGATCTCCAACCTATATTTCAGTGGTAAATATACAGCCATAATTGGACATCAAATTAGTAGAGAATGTTATAAACGATCCCTCTTTCAAGAATTAGAGGTTCATATTAATAGAAATTCAAGCATTTTAATTTCCTCTATTACCAGACATATTGATAATACAATTTCTTTATTAAATAGCTTTTTATTATTTTTAATATCATTTCTAAACATTTTATTTATTTATATAGGGTTACTAATATTTGATGGTGAATTAGCTATTACTACTGTTATAGGATTCGTTTTGATATATGGAATCATAATTTTTTTTACAGGAAAAAGATTAAGAAGAAATAGTTTAAAAGTAGCTGAATACAGTACTCAGCAATATAAAGAATTACAGGAAGGTTTTGGGTCGTTTAGAGAAATACTTTTGGAAAATAATCAAGAATTCAATTTAAATAGATATTCTCTTGTTGATTTTAATATGAGAAAATATAGTGCTCAAAGCTTATTTTTAAGAAGTTTTCCAAAGTATGCACTAGAGTCATTTGCAATTTGTCTATTAATTATATTAGGACTTATATTTTCAATAAAAAGAGGTCAGGCATCTAATTTAATAAGTTCTCTTGGAGTATTAGCATTAGCCTCACAAAGAATATTACCAGCGGCTCAAAATATGTATCAGAGTTGGGCCGCGATTACATCAACGAGTGCAGAATTTGATGATGTGGTAAAACTATTAAATCAAAAGATTATTTCGACATCTAATATTGGGACTCCACTTAAATGTTTTAAAGAAATATCTTTTAATTGTGTTTCATTTGAATACAAAGAAAATAATTATGAGACTATTAAAAACTTAAAATTAAATATAAAAAATGGAGAAAAAATCGGTATAAAAGGTATTACGGGAAGTGGCAAAAGTACATTTGTAGACCTTTTTATGGGGTTATTAAAACCTTCTAAAGGTCATATTCTTGTTGATAATTTAGATATTAATGATGAATTAAATCTAGATACTTTAATTAAATGGAGAAAATCAATAGCACATGTCCCTCAAAAGATTTTTTTAGCTGATATGACTATTGAGCAAAATATTGCATTTGGAGTTCCTCCAGAAATGATTAATCATGATTTAGTCAGATTATGTGCTAAAAATGCGAATGCAGATAAATTTATCGAAAATCTTAAAGATGGCTATAAAACCAGAATTGGAGAATGGGGAGTCAGACTTAGTGGAGGTCAGCAACAGAGGATTGGAATTGCAAGAGCCTTATATAAGGATACAAATATCTTAGTGCTTGATGAAGCTACAAGCGCACTAGATTATATGACTGAAAAGAAAGTCATTGAATCAATTTATAAAAATTATGAGGGGAAAACCGTTCTAGCAATTGCTCATAGAACTAGTACGCTTAAAAATTTTGATAGAGTAATTGAATTCACCAAAAATGATATTATTTTTAGCTAAGCCAAGTTAATTTTATAAGTTTTTCTTCTACTTCCCTATATCTTTCTTCACTTATATTTAATAATCCTTTTTCTAAATTATTTTTATATTTTTGAAGCGAAGACTGATTAAAATCTTTGTTTTTGAATGTTTTAGTATTAGATAAATAAATTTGTGGATAAAGTTTAAACAATTTTTTTTGTTTTAAACCTTTTACTATTTCACATATGATACCTATACTTTTTTTTATTACCCTATTCCCAATGGAGTGAATATTATCATTCAAATTAAAGAATTCATTAAATTGATGAATTATTGCACCTTCATCAATTCCTAAATCTAAGTCTAATAATGTTGCTCCAATATATTCTGGCTTTTTAAAATAAAGGGGCCAAAAATTGCAACCTGAACCTCTAAAATAAGGGGTAATTCCAAGATGAAGGTTAATTTTTGGAATATTACCTAATGCATCAATAATATTTTTCTTAAGAACTGATGATCCCGATATTATTGCACAATCGGGGTTGAATTTTTTTATCTGATTTTCTATATGCAAAGATGAGCTTTGACCATATTTTAATGCTATGGAATCTGATTCAAAATTTGAACCATACTCTTCAAAATAACTTATTTCTGTAATTAACCTTTCTTTAAAATGAGATCTAACTTCACTAGAATTAGCTTCTTCTAATATTGAATAATCCTCTTTAACTTCAGAAATAATTAAATTTTTTGAAGTAAGCTTAGAAACCTTATTACATAAAGCTATATGTCTCGGAGAGTTACCAGTGAAAAAAATAATATTCATATTAATGATTTTACCCATTCAGAATATTTTTTTATACCAACTTGTAGGGGAATAAAGTTTTGATAATTAAGAACTTCTTTTAATCTATAAGTACTTGCAATTGCCCCTTTAAAATCTCCTGGAGTTCCAGATAATTGTTTTATGAAAATTTCCTTATTTGATACTGATCCAATAATTGCATTTAATAAATCCTTAACATATGACTTTGTCCCGGTGCCAACATTCAAGATAATATTTTCTTCTAATAATAATACTTTATGCCAAATATTTATAACATCTTCAATATATATAAAGTCTCTAAATCTATCTAAACTTCCTTTAACTTCTATTTGATTAGATCTGAGAGCCATATTTAAAAAAATATTTATCATACCTAATGATTTATTATAAGGATCTTGTCCTGGTCCATAAACATTAAACATACGTAAAATTCCATATGAGATTGAATATTTTTCACATAATATTTTAATATTTCTTTCTGAAGTAATTTTAGAGTTAGCATAAGGTGATTTTGGATTTAAAGGATCCTCTTCTCCATAAACCTCTTTTTTATTGATTTCATCATAAACATTAAAAGTAGATGCATATAGAAATCTTCTGACGTTATTCCTAGAGGCAAAATCTATTAAATTAAGAGTTGTTATGCAATTTAGTACGAGATCTTTTTGAGGATTATTAAAAGAAAGTGCTGCGGATGGTTGACCAGCAAAATGACAAATACAATCAATATTTTTTAACTTGATTTTATCTAAGGAATCTCTACTAGTTAGATCAACTTTAAAAAATTCATTATATTTTATTTTTCTAAATTCAGGTATTTTATCTATATAATCTACAAGAAAAATTTTATGTCCTTGGTCATATAATTTGTTCGCTAAAGATGAACCAATAAAACCAAATCCTCCTGTTATCAAAATATTCATTTTTTCTTAAATTCTATTCTTTGAGAAACAATCTTTTCAATTTTACTCATAATATCATAGGGTCCTAAAGTCATTAAAATACAATTTTCCATCTCATTTTTAAATTCATGTTTTGTATAGATTTTATTTTCCTCGAAATCACTTATTATTCCTTTTTTAATTTTTTGATTTAGAAGATCAAATAACATAAAGTTAGAAGCTTTGGCATTAAATCTCAAATTATGTTTATAAAATTTTTGTTTAAGCCTCTCTCTTGATTCACAAACTTTTTTATTATAAGAAATTACATAATCAAGATTGTTTAGTAAATTAATAATAATTTTTTGGGAGATTGAATTTGTCTCATATGAAATTCTTTTCTGTGAAATTCTTTTAATTAAATTGTCATTTGCCATTAAATATCCAACTCTTGCAGATGGCAGACCAAAAAACTTAGAAAATGTTCGCATTACACCAACATTTTCAAAAGAGTAAATTAAATTTTTGGCAGTTTCACAACCAAAGCCATAATAAGCCTCATCAAAAATTAATAATACTTCATTTTTTTTACATGCTTTGGCTAATTCTTCTAATTCATTGATTGATAAATTGTCTTCTATGGGTTGATTTGGATTTGGGATAAATAAAAGATCTATCTTTGACAATGTATCAAATAATAATTCTTTTTTTAATTTAAATTTTTCAAATTCATAACCAATTTCAACAAGATTACAATTAAATAATTTTGAATATACATAATACATTGCATAACTAGGGCTTAATAAGCCTACATTCATTTTCCTTTTACTATATGTTTCAAATATATTTTTTATTATTCCATCTATTCCAGATCCAATTAATAAATTAGAGCAATTAATATCTTCATAAGAAGCTATTACCTTATAAATTTGAGATAAATCTGGATATAAAGTTAAATCTTTAGAGCTAATATTTTCTAATAGAAGATCGGAAAATTCCTTATCCCAGTACTGTACTCTTTCATTTCTATTGCATCTAATTCCATTAATTATATCCCTATTCTCTGGGATTCTTATTCTTTCTGTAAAATCTGAAGATAAAAAATCATTAAAAGTCATCTTATAATTTTTATTTTTTTATTGTAAAGGCAGCAAATCTATCTGAAGACAATGAAGATGAATCATCTTTATTTCCTGTCACATTTATTACTTTATTATTCTTACTCAAATGATTTTTATCTTTATGTTTGTCGATAATTTCTTTTAAATATATGTCAAGGTCATCAAAATTTATATTTTTAGAATTGAATAGATTTATTGCTGATTGTTTTAAGGTATCTCCAATCTCATTAAGGGGAGGATTACAAGGCTTTAATCCAAGTTTTGACCTCATTAAGTTTGAGTAAGCATAATCATAATTCTTGTATCTATAATGTGCATCGTCAATAAGTACATCAAACACTTTACTTGAATTATTCAAGACAAGTTCTAGTTCACTCAATAATGTTCTTTGAGTATGTTCGCTATCATGCATGTAAAGATCAATCTGCATATTCATTTCTTTAAAAATATTTATTCCAACTGTTCTTGAATTACTAAGATGTTGAACTGGCTTCCAAAATAAATCTAAATTTATCTTTAGTTGAATTCCAATAGTTTCATAAATAGCTTTTCTTATCTCTGATACTTTTAAAATATTTGAATCCCAAGTATAGGATACGCCTTGAAATTTATATGCAAAAAATGCAAATGCTAAGGTAGATGCTCCGCAACCAGTCTCCACAAATAGAGGTTTTTTATCATTTTCTTTTTTTATTGACCTACCTCTTTTATCAAGAAAATTGCAAATGCATATGAATTCTGAATCAGGAATAGAATTAAGGTATCTCGGTAATAGGCTTTTTATTGATAAAAGCATATTTACTTGATCATTTAAATTATTTTCTGATAAGTTATTTAGATTAAAATTATACATTTCTTATTTCGAAATTATTAGCAATTATTTTCGAATATAACATAACAATAAACATATTTAATTTAGTTTTTGAGATTTTTTACTTATTCAAATTTTTTCTTTAAATTCTCAAAAGATTAATACACCAAAAATATCATCATTAAAAGAATTTTTTAAATATATAATTATAGTTTTTTTATATAATTAATATATAAGAAAAAAGATTAGTTAATTTTTAATTAATTTTTTAATTAATATTGATAAATTATTAGTATATTCTTCTAGGGAAGAACTAAAGCATAAATTATTTGACAAATCGGAACATTCAAATGGGTAATCTTCTGTAATAAAATTTTTGAATTTATCTATAAGTAAAGTATCTTGTACAGAAAAAACACCAAAAGTTTCAGATCCTGAATTTACTGATTGAACTATTGCCGTACTCATATAGAAAATATAATTTTTATTTGAAAATTTAAAGCTTTGGCCTTTATTTACATCTCCATAATCTACGTCAACATTTTTAAAGTTTTTAAAAAGATTTTTAGAGTAATAGTTTAAATCACAATGTTTAATTCTAAAGATTGGAGACTTAGATTTACATAAAATATTATCTATATTGTCTTCTAAAATAGAAATTTGTGAATTAAAGTCTGAAAATGTAAGCGTCCAATAATGAGAAAAGCATCTAGGAATATTATAAAAAGGCACTTGAGGTAATAATAAACTTTCATTATTGACATCATTCTTTTTTAAGCTTTTATTAGCATACATTGAGCCAATTCGAAAATCTTTTTTAGAAATAGGATCCGCCCAAGTAGCATATTTTGTAGAGACATATCTTTCCCATATTACTTGTCCTATACATAGACAACTTTGATGATTTAGGCTTGCTTGGACTGAAATTATAGGCTTACTTGTTTTAGTTGAAACATAAGAAATTAAAAGTTTTGAGAATTTAGAGTTACACCATCCGTGATTAGAGAATAATAGTAATTTGCAGGGAAAGTATATAAGCCTTCTATAAGTTAGGAAAAAATTTATATTATCAATTAATTGTTCTTGATAAAAGTTTGTTGGATTAATTTTTAAAAAGTTTTCCTTGTATCTATAAGTTTTGAATTTACTGGAAAATTTTGATATTGAATTGTAATCTATTTCTACAACTGGATGATGATTAATAATTTGCTTTAAATATTCTTTATGTCTATGAAAATAAGATAGACTTAGTATAGTACTCTCATTAATATTTCTTTGATAAAAAAATTTTTTTAATTCAGTTTTTAACTTCTTTTTATCTTTTAATTGAATTTCTTTATATAAATGAATAACTTTTTTACATGATTCCTTAACAAGATTTTTTACTGAGTTAATTAAAGGGTCTTTTATAGAAATTCCTGTATAAATTGCCCTTGCACTTACAAAATGATAATAATCAAGTTCTATTAAATCAGGTAGAAGAAAAGTATAAAAATATTGATATTCACTTGAATCAATATCACTTTTTATATTTGAAATAATAGATTTGAAATATTGTTCTGTTCTTTTAAAAATACCTTTTTTAAATTCTAAGAAATCATTATTATCAAGATAAACTTTTAACATCTTTATGCTTTCTTAAAATTTTTTAATGATTCTTTATATAAATTAAACAGAGCATTAGAATCTGCTAAATATGCAATAAATTCAATACCAATTGATTTAAGCCATTTGGCATCTTTAATAGATCTTGTAAAAGTACCTGCAAATTTACCTGAACTTTTAATAATTTTAATTGAATTTTCAAGAGCTTCTATACATGCTTTATTGGTTATATCTCCCGATAGATTGAGGGACTGTGCAATATCATAGATTCCTAAATAAATTAAATCTATTCCATCCACCTTGCAAATATTTTGAAGATTTTGAAGCCCCTCTTTACCCTCAACTAAAATCCCTACAAAAGTATCCTCATTCGCTTTAATAAGAGATTTATCAAGATCTGCATGGTCATAACTATGACATCTTGTATAAGGTGAAAGACCTCTGTTGCCTTTTGGATTGTATTTGGCTGCAAAAGCTACATTTAATGCTTGATCTTTATTTGATATATGAGGAATAAGAATAGATTTAACATTTGTTTCTAATGCATGTAGGATCGTTTGTTCTTTATCATCTGAAGTCCTAATTAAGGGGATTGTATTATTACACTCAGCAGCGCGAACCATCCTTTCTGCAGTTTCGTAACTCATGGTTCCATGTTCCATATCTATTATCACAAAATCAATTCCTGTCTTAGAAATTACATCAACCGTAAAATCAGATGGGAGCATACACCAGGTACCAAATACATATTTATTTTCCTTGATCCTTTTTTTTAAAATATTATTAGTCAAGATTAATTTAGATAAACGTTTTTAATTTTATCATTTTCCATTAAACCTATAGCATCATTTAAATCATCCTGTGTATCAACTGATTTAGTTTGATGTTTTGATAAAACCATTGCTACTTTGTAGCCATGTTCAATTGCTCTAAGCATTTCAATTGATTCTTGCTTTTCTAGTTTGGTTGGTTTGAGGTCATAATTAAATCTTTTCATAAAATGCCATCTAAAAGGCATTACACAAACCTGTTTAAATGATAATGTTTCTTCTTCTTGATGATATTTTGAAGGGATAGCTGCTCTACTCATAAAAATTGCATTATTAAAATTATCTAAAACTACTTTTATTTCACTAGGATTATTTCTATCTTGATTATCTGCAATTGCCATCATATTTGAAACAAATATTTTATTAGGATTTTCTAATAAAGGTTTTATAGCATTAAAAACCATATCAGGGTGAATAAGAGGTTCATCGCCCTGCCATACAACAACAATATCATTATCTTTCAGATTTAATGATTCTGCTGCTTTTTGCACCCTTAGTCCAGGTCTTTGTATAGAAGAATCTGTTTCAATGTATTTTAAATTTTTTTCTTCACAAAAATTTGATATCTTTTTATCTCCAGATGCAATGAATACAGATTCTATATTTTTTACAAGATTAGCTCTCTTATAGCAATGTTCTATCATTGACAATCCAAGTATATTTTTAAGCGGTTTACCAGGAAACCTTGTAGATCCATATCTAGCTGGGATGCCAATATGAATAGCCATATAATAAATAAATTAGATTTTTAATTATATCTTCTCATAATACGAAATTTAATCATAAAAAATCTTTTAACAAATATCTTAATTTTTTTATACTAATCAATTCTAAGTTTGGAAAATCCTTAATTGATCTT
>CEUK01020529.1_pt1 | contig 18860 bp, 17 predicted proteins | sample 356451 | NCBI WGS metagenome assembly CEUK01 (sample SAMEA2622843, study PRJEB7988) | marine metagenome | isolation source: saline water (ENVO:00002010), including
AATACGTTTCCCGCCTCTCTAATTCTATCGTTACGCAATTCTGCCGATAAAAACGGGGTGGCTGCATGCGGGTATGGAAAAGCCTGCAGTATCTCTCGATGGTAAATAGCCCCGTTATTCGACACTTTGTCGGTTTGTCCTGAGCGACCGGGATCGTCCCACGCCCGGTGCAATAGGTTGCAAGCCCGACGGTAACTGCTGTCTTCACCGTAGTAGGTTCTACCGCTGGCAGCCGCGTAATCACCAGACGTTAGCCCCGTCATTAATTCGCGTAACCAGTTATGCGTGGGCGTGCAATCAGATTCGAGCACAGCAATATATTCATGAGGACTCTGACTGACACCATAATCCTTCAACACCGCTGACTGTATGGAATCGTAATACAGGATTTTTAACTGAGGAATATACAGGTAGAGCTGATCGGGCACAGGCTGATCCTTCACCTGCGTGCTTTCAACCAGTACCACGTCGAAGTCTTCGTCGATATCCTGGTTTGATAACGCCTCTAACAGCGCCAGTTCGTCTTGCCAGGTTTTTTGCTCCCCTGCTTCATAGTCAGAAACAGAGATCACGCAAAGTCGGTTAGTAGATGTAGTCATAAAACATCCTTATTTATTGTTATTATCAGGATAATACTTTAGTACTATGCTGCTGTACAAAATTCATACTAAACCACTTCTAAAACTATGCAAGCAAATTTATCTGCGTGGTTAGCGCGGCAATTTCGGCAACCGCGCAAAATCGCTGATTGCTTGGTATGATACAGGCAGGCCGTATTTATCAGTAAAGTAACCAACACATGACTCTGCTTCGCACCGCTGTTTTTTACATATTTATTTTTACACTTGCTGGCTGCAACAATGACAGTCTGCCAACCATTGGCCGCACTCATGGTGACTTCCCCATGAAATCGCTGCTGAATTACGACGACAACGAAAAGTGTTATCGGTTTTCACAAAATGTGTTGTTTGAAGCACCGTTTGCTGACGGCATGGCTTACCTGAAGAATCGCTGTCTGGAGGCTGACAAAAAAATTGGCAGAAAGACCGCTAAGGAAGTCTCTGCGCTACACGTTTCACTGACTTACAACGGCGAATATTACATCGTGAAAGGCGGTTACTAACGGGGGCAATCCAAATATCACCTCAGGCGTATAAATGTTTATAGACGACATCAAAACGCTACGCCTGACCGGGAGATATTTTACTTTGGACGCTTCACAGTGGTTACACAAACAACCACAAGGACTCTATTGTGAACCTGCCGACTGTTACATCGACCCGCTTCACCCCGTAGAGCATGCATTAATTACCCACGCGCACGCTGACCATGCCATTGGCGGGCATCAATCGGTAACCGCCACAGCAAGTACGCTGGCTATTATGCAAACCCGCTATGGTGAAGACATGGCTGGGTCTACGCAAGCAGTAAACTACCACGAACAAATTACGCTGGGTTCACCGAACGACCCGGTTACCTGTGTGTTTTATCCGGCAGGCCACATTTTGGGTTCAGCGCAAATCCTGCTTTGCTATCGGGGCACCCGGGTGGTGATATCCGGCGATTATAAGCGACAATCAGATCCTACCTGCCTCCCGTTTGAACCCGTGCCTTGTGATGTATTTATCACCGAAGCCACCTTCGCTCTGCCGGTGTTTAAGCATCCTTCCATCGAGCAGGAAATGGCGAAACTGCTGGACTCATTGGCTGTCTTTCCGGAACGATGTCACCTTGTGGGTGTGTATGCCTTGGGTAAATGTCAACGGGTCATACTGGCATTGCGGGCGATAGGCTATACCTCGCCCATTTACCTGCATGGCGCACAGCGTAAACTGTGTGATTTATATGAACGCCAGGGCATTGAGCTGGGTGAGTTAATTGACGTCGCAGAGGTGAGCGACAAGCAATCACTGGCTGGCAATATTGTGCTGGCACCGCCTTCTGCATTGAGTGACCGCTGGTCACGTACCCTGCCTAATGTGAGGCGAGCCATGGCGTCAGGCTGGATGCAAATTCGCGCCAGAGCTAAACAAAGGCAGGTTGAGCTTCCGTTGGTTGTGTCGGACCACTGTGACTGGCAAGCACTACTCGACACCATTGAAGAGGTTAACCCGAATGAAGTGTGGATCACTCATGGCCGTGAAGATGCGCTGTTACATGCGTTAACACAGCAAGGCCGAACAGCTCAGGCTTTGAGTATGGTGGGTTACGAATCCGATACGCAGGATTAGCCATGCAAGCATTCAGTGAATTACTCGAAAACCTCTACTACACCACAGCCAGCAATGAGAAACAGCGGTTGCTACTGGCATACTTAAAGAATACACCCGACCCGGATCGCGGCTGGGCCATTGCTGCACTGGCCGGCACGCTGCGCTTTGAGTTATTTAAACGACATACCGTAAAACAACTCATGCTGAGCCGGGTTGATCCGGATCTGTTCGCGATGAGTTATGACTACGTGGGCGAAGTCAGTGAAACGGTGGCGCACTTGTGGCCTTATGCTACCGAGCAACCGGCATCTTTGCCGACTCTGAACGAACTGGTAACCGCCTTCCAACAGGTGTCTAAACAAAAAGTTAGCGCACTACTTGCCGACTACCTGTCGATTATGACGCCACCGCAACGATGGGCGCTTCTCAAATTAGGCACACGGGGACTGCGCGTCGGTATGTCGGCACGCAGTGTGAAGAAAGTCCTGGCGACCTATGGCCAGGTGCCGGTCGAAGAGATCGAACAACTGTGGCACGCCCTTGCTCCTCCCTACGCTGAATTGTTTGCGTGGCTGGACGGCAAACAACCTAAACCCGATATATCCAATGCAGTGACGTTTCACCCGGTGATGCTGTCACACCCGGTACAAGATGACGACCTAGAGGCAATTAAAGCCCAACCTGACGAATGGCAAATTGAGCACAAATATGACGGTATTCGCGTACAGTTAGTGTGCAATGCTAATGGAAAAGCCATATACAGCCGCACCGGCGATGATATCAGTCACGCCTTTCCCGATGTGTTGGAACAACTGCATTTTCATGGCGTGGTAGACGGTGAATTACTGATCATGAAAGACGGTAATATCGATAGCTTTAACGCGTTGCAACAGCGGCTCAACCGCAAGAAACCCACCAAGGCATTGCTTGCATCCCACCCAGCCGGCGTCATGCTTTACGACATTTTGAAATACCAGCAATCAGACGTTACCCGACATTCCCTCAATGTGAGACGTGAGTATCTGGAAAAATGGGTAGCCAACAATCAACAACCGGCTTTTCAGCTGTCACCGATGTTGGCGATACACGATGCAGAGCAGCTCGAAGCAGCGTATCGGCAAGCCGCAGACGATCCTTCCGTTGAAGGCTTAATGCTAAAGCGCCTGGCTAGCCCCTACACTGCGGGCAGACCCGTTGGCCAGTGGTTTAAATGGAAACGCGAAGCACTGTTAGCCGATGCGGTAATCATGTACGCCCAGCGCGGTCACGGCAAACGTTCAAGCTTTTACTCCGACTATACGTTTGGCGTGTGGGAAGGCGACAAATTACTGCCCATTGGCAAAGCCTATTCTGGCTTCACAGACGAAGAATTGAAAAAGCTCGACAACTGGATACGGCGACACGCAACCGGGCGATTCGGGCCGGTACGTGAAGTCGAGAAAGCCCTGGTTTTGGAAGTGGCCTTCGACGCAGTGCATCCATCAAGCCGCCACAAATCCGGCGTAGCCCTGCGCTTTCCCCGGGTGCACCGCATCCGCTGGGATAAACCTGCCGGCGAAGCTGATACTCTGGATGCGGTGAAACGGTTGATTCGGTGATGCTGGATATAATTCTACTCGTCAGCCTTACGTAATCTATTAGCATTTTAATTATTCGATAAACTAAAAGACTAACTGAAAACACCCTGCTCACCTAAATAATATAATTAATCCCACTACTTACGCTATTCACACAATACTGACACGGCCACAAATCGTCGAATCAGGCATACATACCCCATAAAAAACCCCATTTCAGGCAATCAGCTCGTCATTTTAGGCAAACATTCATAACGCTCACTTTCTATACTTATTCCCGTACCCAATGCTGATTTAGCAATAAGACGGTTCAGCATCAACAGATGATTTAAGTTTAAGCGTAGGAGCGTTCAACATGAATAAAGTCAACTTTCCCAATACAAATGGTCTGGATATCACTATGGCTGGACTGGTCTTTTTCCCAAGCGATTTTGATGAGTCAAATACCTACCCAGCGGTTGTGGTATCTCATCCTGGCGGTGGAGTGAAAGAACAAACTGCTGGAACTTATGCTGAAAAATTAGCGGAAAATGGTTTCATAGCGCTTGCCTACGATGCGTCTTATCAGGGTGAAAGTACTGGCACTCCGCGTCAATTAGAAAACCCTCACGTGCGCACTGAAGACGTGAGTGCTGCCATCGATTATTTAACCACCTTGTCTTATGTGGACAACAGCCGAATTGGCGCAATGGGCATTTGTGCTGGTGGTGGCTATACCGCCAATGCGGCTATCAACGACAGACGCATTAAAGCAGTAGGCACAGTCAGTATGGTGAACATTGGTCAGATGTTCAGAAATGGTTGGGACAACAACGTAAAAGACAGCGATGCCTTGCCCTACTTACAAGCGGGGGCTGATTCAAGAACGTCAGACGCTAGCGGTAATGACACGGCCACCATGCCAATGGCACCGTTGAAAGAAGAAGATGCGCCTAACGAAGAGCTGCGTCAGGCCTGGGAATATTACCACACTGACCGCGCCGCCTATTGCACCGCGCCGGGCTTTGGTACTGCGCGAAGCTTAACGCAACTGATCAGTTACGATGCATTCTTTAAAGCCGAAGCGTTCCTGACACAGCCGCTGCTAACCGTGGTTGGCAGTAATGCTGGCAGTAAATGGATGAGTGACGACCTTATGGAGCGTGCGGCTTCAACAGACAAAACCATGCATGTTATTGACGGTGCCAACCACATGAACCTTTACGATGGTAAAGACGAAATTAAAAGTGCGATCAGTGTATTGGCCCCCTTCTTTGCGCGTACTTTAGGTTAATTTTTGCTTAGAAGAGGCACCGAGTGCCTCTTTTGACAGGAGAATATGATGAACAGTCAAAAGGTTACTTTTCAAAATCACAACATGAACTGGCCAATGGCAGCATTGGTACTGTACCCGGACAATTTTGATGAGAATTTAATGTATCCTGTGGTAATCAGCGTGCATCCGTTTGGTAGTTGCAAAGAGCAAACATCAAGCGCCATTTATGGCAAAGCTCTGGCGCAAGCGGGCTATGTGGTTATTGCCTTTGACGCGAGTTTTCAGGGTGAGTCTGGAGGCATGCCCAGATTTAAAGAAGACCCATCTCAACGGGTTGAAGATATTAGTCACGCCATCGATTATGCGGTGACACTCCCCTACGTTGACTCAAACCGAATAGCGGGTCTCGGAGTATGCGGCGGTGGCGCTTATATAATTAATGCCGCCTTAACCGAAAAGCGTTTAAAAGCGGTGGTGGGTATAACGCCCGTTAATCTTGGGCGGTTATTTCGCGAAGGTTTCAGCGAATATAATCCGCTTGGCGTATTAGATGCAATGGCGGAGCAGCGCACCAAAGAAGCCAGAGGCGAAGCGTTACAGGTAAATGAGCTATTGCCACCGTCACCTGAAGTCGCAACCGAGCTAGGCTTAACCGAGCGTGATGTATTTGAAGCAACGGACTACTACAAAACGTCGCGAGGGCAAACCGAAGGTGGCGCTACCAAAATGGTATTTTCCAATGCGCAGCGGATCCTCAGTTGGGATGCATTTGCTTTTACCGAAACTCTACTAACACAGCCGGTAATGACCGTAATAGGAAAGAATATTGGCGCATTCGGTGCCTATCGGGATGGTCAGGAAGTCTATGGTAATGCAACGGCCAGTAAAGACCGCCAACTCGTCGAACTGGAGGATATCTCACACTACGACTTATATGATAAAGATGAGCCTGTCTCTCTGGCAATGGCGCGAATTCTGCCATTTCTGGAAAAGCACGTTTAGGAACACGACAAACAGAGGCAGAATAGGAAACAGAGAATCCACGCTGGCAACACTCTTAGGCTGGGTTCATTTTAATTAAGGGGTAAACAATGAATCCTGAGCAAAATGCAGCTACTACAAACGACCTTCTTCAACTGGCAAAATCATTTGCCAGTAAGGCGGGCGATTTTGAGTCTGGCATTCAAGGTCTGACAATTCATGTGCGCAATGCCCCGACTGAACCCTTGCATTGCATTTACACACTGAGTCTGGCTGTGGTACTACAAGGCAGTAAAGAGCTACTGCAAGATAATGACGTGACATATTGCAATGCCGGGCAAGCAATGCTTACAACATTTGATTTACCGGTAATCTCTCATGTATCTGAAGCCTCTCGACATACGCCTTTTGTGGCGCTGATCCTAAAATTGGATTACTCGCTTATATTGCAGTGCTGCGCAGAACTGAAGCTCCCAAAACCTCCAAAAGACATGAAGTTTCAGGCATTGTCGTCATACGACGTTGATAATGGCTTGTTAGATTCATTGAAGCGATTGCTCATGCTAGAGCAACAACCCTCGTTAAAAGCAGGGTTATTGCCGCTCATTGAAAAAGAAATTGTGGTGCGCTTGTTGGATAGCCCTCATGGCATGCACCTTCGTCATATGGCGGCGCAGGGCTCACCCAATGGCAATGTGTTAAAAGTGGTCACCTGGCTGAAACAAAATTACTCTCAGGCTATTGGTATGAATGAGCTGGCTGAACAGGCCCACATGAGCGCCTCCACCTTCAGACAACACTTTAAGGCGTTAACCGGCACAAGCCCGCTTCAATATCTAAAAACCCTGAGGTTACAGGAAGCCAGAGACCAAATGCTGGTAAACGGTGTTGATGCAACCCTAGCCAGTAATTTAGTCGGTTACGAAAGTTCTTCCCAATTCAGTCGGGAATACAGCCGTTTGTTTGGCCTCCCGCCACAAAAAGACATTCAGCGATTAAGGCAAGTACATCAGGTATGAAGAAGGTATAACCAGCCTTCACAAGCCCCCGGTTAAATCCAAAAAGTTACCGGTTGCAAAGGAAGATTGATCAGAGGCCAACCAGTATATCGCTTCTGCGACTTCGATAGGCTGCCCACCACGCTGCATTGGAATTTTGCTTTTTAGTCTTTCTACTCGTTCTGGCTCGCCGCCGTCTGCGTGCATATCGGTATGAATCAACCCCAGCCGAACACAATTCACTCTGATATTTTCTGCCGCTACCTCAACAGACAACCCCTTGGTTAAGGTATCAATAGCACCTTTTGATGCAGCGTAATCAATGTATTCATTGGGAGAGCCCGTGCGAGCAGCGCCGGACGACACGTTGACGATAACGCCCCCTACTCCGCCATGGCGCGTGGACATCCGCTTCACAGCTTCACGACAACACAGGAAATACGCGGTAACGTTATTATTGAGGATGGCATTTATTCTGTCTGCGCTCATGTCTTCCAGGCGCATTTGTTGTCTTAATATGCCAGCATTGTTCACCAGAACAGAAACGACACCGAGTTGATGGTCAACAGTATCGAACAACCGGTTAACATCATCTTCTTGCGAAACGTCAGCCTGAACCGCGATGCACCTTCCTCCTGAAGCCTGGATCTCTTCTACCACTGCATTGGCGGTACTAGCGTTCGACTTGTAATTGACGCACACGGCATATCCGTTCGTGGCAAACAGCTTTGCTGTTGCCGCACCAATCCCACGACCACTACCGGTAATAATGGCAACTTTTTTATTATTCATAATGCGTCCTGTGCAGCTGATATCATGGATGTGCAATCCTGAAAAACAGTCACCGTAACACGCGACATTGCGCAAAGCCAAACCACTTATAGGAGGGTAATAGAGTCTATTGCTGCAAAGTCGGCTTTTAGCGTCTGGCCATTACGACGCCGACAATATGGATACCCAGTAGCCACCAAATTGCCTGTTTGAGCAACATATGAATTTGGTGAACCTTGGGGAAAAAATCATAGAAGGCGACTATTTCTGGTGGCAGTTCAACGCCAAGTACCGTTAACGGGATTTCGTAATGGTTAATCATGGCTAGTCCGGTAATTGCCAGACCAATCAGGCAGACATAGAGAGCAATATGTGTACCTTTGATCATTAGCGCATGCTTTTTTGATCGCGGTGCCATTCGTTTTAATTTGGCTTTATTTAACCAGGTAAACAATAACCTTGCGATAGTGAGGGCGATAAGTAACAGACCAACCTCAGCATGCGCTTCGACGGCATCCTGACGATGCAGCAACTGGCCTTTAATGTCCCAATTTATATTATGAAGTTGCGTGGAAAGGTTCATGAGCATAAATATCAGCAAAATAGCGGATACCCAGTGAATAAGGCGGTCTGTTAAATAGCTTTTAGTTAGCATAGGGCGTTATTTCGAGGCGAGTGCCATTCAGTTAAAAAATGGTATGCAGTCAACAATAAACCAAGTCGGGTGAAAATAAGGTGAAAGTCCGCCGCTTTGAACAAACAGTGAGCAACGAAAATTTGTTGGATATCATTGGAGCAACATTAACTGATTAAGCTGTACTAGCTCACCTCTGACGATACTTTTCGATGATTGTATTGGCCGTTATATTTAGCTGCTCTTGTGCGGTTTCAGATGAATAGGGTGTAACGAGGAATATACCTAGTCCTTCTTTGGGATAAATGGATATCCAGGCTGACGTGCCGAAAGTTCCACCGCCGTGATAATACTGCCCCTCTGAATCTAATCTAAACGTATTCCAAATATAGGCTCTGCCTAACCCGTCTTCGTCTCCAGCCAGTAAAGTTAGCGCCTTTTCAGCTATCTCATTGTCGCTGTTGAGATAATAACTTAGGTACCTGCCCATATCTGGCACTGTGGATTTTAGACCTCCAGCTGCATTAAAGTAGTCAGACGCGTCAGGTGTAGGGAGGCCGTTTTCATGTATCCCACGTCTCCATCTTGCACGTTCACTTTCAGAAAAGTGAGCATAGGTCTCGATTTGCCCTGTAAACTTAAAAACATAGCGCTTGAGAAGTTGCTCTATCGGCGCATTGTATAGATCTTCCAGTACGATACCGATGAGCCGAACACCTGCGTTTGAATAACGATATCGACTTCCTGGTTTTTCTTGAAGTGTATATCCGTTTAATATGTTGATGAGGTTTTCATCATCTTGGGCAATAAAACATGTCAACCTTTCATCTGGTAAGAGTTTAGCTCCATCACACGATAGATCTGTTGGAAGCCCGGAGATATGTGTCGCTAAATGCCTGACCGTGATTTCTACGCCTTGATATTGTAATGCGTCTTTATTAACCTTTTCGAGGTATCGAGAGATTGGCGCATCAAGTTCTATGAGTCCATCAGATACGGCTTGCGCTAAGATTAATCCAACATGCGTTTTGGTAATAGAACCTATGTCGTAAAGGGTATTGTCGGATGGACTTGAGCCATCAGAGAATTCGCCGTAATGATATGTACTCACGACGCCTTCTGTCACGAATGCTACGGATACTGCGCTAATCTTAGCGTTCGAAATGAGCTTGCCAACTTCTTCGTTGATTATTTCAACCTGTTTATTCTGCTTAGTTATATTAGGCTTAGTACATCCCAAAACGAAAACGCAAGCTATGAACATTGTAAAAAGACGTCGTCTTTTACGTTTTTCTAAAATAGTTGAATAACACATCAATCATTCCTTGAAATCTTTGCTCTTGACCCAAACGGGAGGTGTTAAGCATGAGGCTTTAATACTCTGCTACTTCACTGGCCTTAAATATGTTTTAGCGCAGTTGAAGCAAGTATTTCCAGTGAATCACATTCGCTATCAAAGCTGAATATCTGATTGTGATTTACGCTCAAGGGTTCGTCACACACGTTTTTTGAATAATTGCCTGACTAGCTTGTTCACCATATTCATCACCCGTAGATGTTGCGACAGCCAGATCGATGCGAGCCGCATCACATTGACGCTGCAACGACAAAGACATGAGGTAGTTCTGATCTTTTTGCTGTTGTGCCAGCCCCTTTATTCCATTGTATTCGGTTCGGCTTTCGGGGCTTTTCCCTCGCTCATAAGGCGGTGCAGAATTCGTTGAACAGCCACCTAACAGCAAAATAATAATGCCAGTCAGAACAGTGTATTTGAACAAAACCATCACTCCACGTTGTACCAGATAGTATCACCGTGAGTTTATGGTATTAATTCAGGATTTTAGTGCTGATACGCCGGACTTTTTACCCGTTTGTACACACTTGGGAAGTTTGGGAATATCGAGCCCCCTTACTCTTAATTGTTATATGCCAAGTAAGTCGGGGTTTTCCAGAAAAACCCGCAAGCGCTTTTTCTCTGCGTCGCTGAAATGTGTTCCCATGTATTGTTCAATAGCCTGTTGTTGCTCTGCATCAGTCATTTGCTGGTCTTGCTGCAATGCGTTGTGCCACTGCTTGTAATTCTTCACCTTATTCTGCCAGGCCTGACGTTTCTCCGTTGTTGCCTGTAGGCGAGTAGCCACCTCGGCACCGAACTCTGCTGCTGCGGCGCTATACAAAGTGTCGCCTTCATATTTAATAGCGAGTTCACGCAATGCTTTGACTTCCATCGAGTCTGTAAAACCTTGCTTTTGAGACTCGGGTAGCGCAGCCAACTGCTGCTCAATAAGTGCCGCTTTTTGCGCTTCGGAATAATAAGGATCCTGAGATATTCTCAGGCGCTCAAAAGCAGCCAGATCAAACGCAACGTCTTCGGCGAACAGACATTCATACTCCGGTTCCGAAAAGAAGTCGTAGCGCATCTGTGTTAGCGCGTCCATTCTTGCTGTAATCGCTTCCAGGTCCGGTGTAGCCAGTCCATCTTCTGGTTCGAGCGCCAGCAAAGCCACTTTGTATTCCACGTACCGCGTGAACAAATCCATGTAAGCAGCGATCTGTTCGCCGTCATAACCTTGTTGAATTTTGGCTTCCCGGTATTCAACCAGAATAGCGTCTGTTCCGAGACCTTCTCGTTCAAAAATAAAGGCGTCAAACTCGTCCTTTAAACCCGCATGCAATGTAAACAGGCGCTCTGAGGGAAGAGGGTTAATTGATTGGTGAGGTTGTATGCTGTTATCTGAATCAACCGCCGGGGTCGATTCCAGCTTGTTTGACGTGATTGCCCTTTCAACATCGCTTTCAGGTTGTTGTTGCTTTGACGTGGTGGTGAGTTTTAACCCCACCACCAGCACCAAAAGCGCAATCAGTATTACGCTCTTTCGCACGTTACAGGCCCAGTGACTTCAGGCGCTGCGCCTGTTTTACAAATACCTGTACCGGATCGGTTTCAAACCAGTGATGAATACCAAAGACCTGATTGACTTCATCCAGGTGATTCATGCGATAGCGGTCGTTGATAACATATCCTAACTGAGAGCTACAGCTGGACACCAGACCGTCGTTGGGCTCGTCAAATGCCAAGCCGGTTAACACCATAAGCGGGTCGCTAACATCAAGCGGATTAGTCAGCGTCTTGCCGCCACTCCAAGAAAAATAGTACACACCATTTTCGGCCAGCATATCGCCGTCATTTGTACAGTAGCCACTTGGCATGCCCTCTGGGTAGCGAGCGTTGAACTTTGCAGCGCCTTCTGTAGTAAGTGAATCCAGTGCAGCTACGCTGTCTGTTGGCAACTCACGTGGATCTGAACCTGAAACCAGTTCAATTACATTCGCAAACGCATTCACAACCGTGCCGGCAACGCCTTCTTGTGGCGAGTCTTCATCCAGGCTTTTGCGCACTAAATCTGCTACCTTGCTGCCCTGATTCACACCCGCAACTGAAGTTGCTGATGCAACCAACTCGGGCGCAACGCTGGCGACGTACCGAATAGTTGGACCACCATGACTGTGACCAATCAGGTTAACCTTTTCAGCGCCTGAATGTGCTAATACTTCCTGTACATACGCTAACAACTGCTCGCCACGTACTTCACTGGAATTGGCAGGTGACACTGTAGCGGTGTATACCTTCGCGCCGTAGCGCGTCAGTTTGTTGGGTACTTTGTAAAAGTAATCAACGCCCAGGGCGTCATCAAATCCAAACAGACCGTGCACAAGCACAATCGGATATTTGGTTGAGGTATCAGGAGCCGCGTAGGCAGGTACAGCAGCATTAAACAACCATGCCAAACAAGCGAAATAGAGTGCTTTTTTCATGTGTGTGTCCTGTATTGTGTATTTTCAGTTGTCATTAATGTTCTGTCGTTAGGCTCTCATCAGAGGTCTAACCATTGTTATTATTTTGTTAACATTTCATTAATTTTCGCAACTTTCAAGTGAAAAATGACTATTTGGACATAGCAGATTCGCTACACGATACCGGCAACATTTGCAGTATTTTTTGAATTTTCCTTATAAATTAGCGCATTAATCACGAAATCTGCAGGAGGTTTGGTCCACAAGCCGCCTCATTCACAATATGAATGCACATCATGGATAGCAGTAATGCATTTGAGATAATAAATACGTCGAGACATCGGTGTAAATGATGTCTCTTTGTAAAAGACTAAGCAGCCAGGCTTTGAGGTGCTGCCGAACAATAGTCAGTGTTTAGCTCAGGCCGACGCGCTGGCTCTTGCGCTAACGAGTTGATGCCAACGCTTAAGGTTTTCCTGATGCTCAGCCAGTCTGATTTTAACTACGCGGGCAAAGTCGATTGCGCACAACGCAATAATGTCAGCAACGGTGAATGCATCACCGGCAATGAAGTCACTCTCGCCCAAACGCGCGTCGAGGATATCCAGAAATGCGACAACATCTTTACCGGCTTGTTCTCCAAAAGCAGGCACAGGGGTCATACGGTCTTTGAAATAACCGGTTGAATGTTGAAAACACTGGGTAACGGGCAACATCAGGCACTGATCGACCCGGCGCTGCCACATGCCCACGATGCCCTTTTCTAATGGTGTGGCTCCAAGTAACGGCGGTTCCGGATGCATGGCTTCTATGTAGGTACAAATCGCGTCGGTTTCACTAATACAGGTGCCATCAGCCAATTCCAGAATGGGTAACTTTCCCATCGGATTTTTGGCAAGCATGGCGGGTGACAGGTTTTCTCCTTTCTGGATATCCAGTTGAACATAGTTAACGTCAACGCCTTTTTCCGCCAGAAACATGCGTACCCGGCGCGGATTGGGAGCCCTGGAAGCATCATAAACAGTGTAAGTCATCGTCAGTTCCTTTTTAAACGCCTGCAGAACAGTCAGATTAGTCGATGAAGTGGCGTTTATAAAGCTGTATGTAATTTACCTTAAGAGACGAAGACAACCGCCACTGGCCTGAAAGCGGGTTCAGTTTCATACCGGTTTCATAGACGGATTCAAACTTTTCTGGCTTAACCCAGCTGGCTAACTCTACCGGTTTTACAAATTGCTTCCAGTCATGGGTACCCACCGGTAGATAACGCATTACATACTCTGCGCCCACAATAGCAATCAGCCAGGACAGCCAGGTACGGTTTAACGTCGCTAGCACCAATGTCCCTTTTGGACTGACAAGCCGTGCGCATTGGCCAATAAGTGCGGGCTGATCCGGAACGTGTTCCACGACCTCAGCGTTAATGACGATATCGTATTTGTTGCCAGCCTGTACTTCCTGCTCGGCAAGATGGTGCGAGTAGCGAATATTCAATCCGGATTGAGCCGCGTGTGCTTTGGCTACCTCAATACTCACTGCACTGGCATCAATGCCCGTTACATCGGCGCCCTTTCTGGCCAGCGCTTCGCTTATCAAGCCACCACCACAGCCGACATCTAAGACGGACAGGCCCTGTAAACAATGATCTGAATTGGGGTCGCGATTGTGACAATAAGCCAAATGTTGAATCATATAAGCAGCGCGCGTGGTATTAAACGCCAACGCGGTTTTGAACTTACCGTTCGGGTCCCACCACTCCCTGGCCATCTGATTAAACCGGGCGATTTCCTGTGCCGATGTATTATCGTTAATAGGTTGACTTAACTGACTTTTGTCTAACATCTGGACTATTCCAAAGACGCCATCACTGGGCGGGAAGTATAGTATAACCAACGCACTTGCATGAACACTTTCTTAAGAGACCACCCACTTACTGACGAAAACTATGCTTTTCAATTTGTGTTTGTTCATAACGGTAATTGGCTCAAGTTTAATACCCCCCTCACACAGGAATTGATCAAAGCCCACATCACCGTACCATTTAAACTTAGACTAAAGTTGAAATTGTGCATTTTTCACACTACGTTTTAAGTAATCGTGATAGGAGCGTATCGATGAACCTGCAATTTACGGCTTTGTACACAACGCCGCACCATTCCTTAATCGTAGTCGCAAAAAAAACCGGCACCCAGCTCGCTTATTTGGTTATAGGTCTGGCAGCCTGTGTACTGGCAGGGCATGCTTTCGACATAGAGTATCTTTACCGTCCGGTGGCGGGTGGGCCTGCAACCCATCCTTTTACCGCTATATTGTTTTTGTCGTTGTCTTTTTCCTTGATTTTGCAATTCAGGAAAAAGGTCGTTTCAATTAGCCTGCAAGTCGCAGTTGCTTTGGCCATGCTGAGCCTTTTACTGTTAAATATGGCCTTTCCAGTACAGTCGTCAGATACCTTTTTTTCTTCACCCCATCTGGCTGAAATTTTCCAGCTCCACCCTTCAAATCGCTTGTCAGGTAACACCTTCTTAGTGATCAGTTGCTTGTTAATGGCCATCTGGGCCCGAAAAGCTCGACACTCCACAATTTGTCAGACCCTGGCGTTAATGGCGCTTTGCATTTCAACGATGGCGCTCACCGGGTACGCATACCAGATACCAGCTTTCTATCAGGATATGTCTTTATTTACCGTGACACTCAGCTTTTTTCTGGCTGCATCAGTGTTAGGAATCACCGCGAATCGGGGCACAGTCCGCGCGGTACTCTCGCCGCATTTAGGCGGACAGATCGCACGGGTGCAGTTTATTGTTGGCGGTATGTTTTTCTTTGGCACCGGCTACCTGGTTATTCGCTCAGTTGCCAGCACTCAGGTGTCCAGTCTCTTTGGCACCTATGTCATTGCTGTGTGCTGGTTTCTGTTTGTTGTGCTTATGATTGGGGCCAGTGTGCATGAACAAACCGATCGCACGCGACGCAAGTTAGAAAAGAAACTGCGTGCCGTTGCACTTTACGACGAACTCACCCAGTTACTGAATCGACGTGGCTTTAAACAAGTAATAGACCAGCAATTGGCTCATCAACGACGTGTTGGTGGTGGCGTGGGGTTAATGCTGGTTGACATAGACCACTTTAAACAGGTGAACGACCGCTACGGCCATGACGTTGGCGACAAAGTCATTCGTCATATTGCTTGGAATCTACGTCGCCTGGTGCGTGACACAGATGCAGTGTGTCGTTACGGCGGGGAAGAGTTTGCAATATTGCTTCCGCATACTGACCCCGAAGGTGTCATTATTGCCGCCAACACCTTACAACATGCCATTGAGGCGCTTAGCATTCCCATTTTTGAGGAAGAGTCGTTATCGGTAACGGTGTCGATTGGATGTGCGAATGTGGTCAATGGGTTAATTGAAAAAGCGTTTAAACGCGCAGATGAAGCCTTATACGAATCAAAACACGCGGGGAGAAACTGTGTGTCTGGCAGGTTCGAAGCGCCCCAGTCGGTTTACTCCTTGCCCAAACAGGCGAGCCGTAGCCGCCATTTCTTTCGATCAGCCAAGCAGCAAAATTAGGCGCTTACTGCTGTTTGGCCGACCAGGCCTCCAAAGCGGATTTGGCGTTAGCGTCGATGGCGTCTTTATTCTGGCTGACCCAGTATTTTTCCATAACGCGCACATTGGCCTGATTCGCTTTATAGAAAAAGTCAACGATATCGCCGACCAGGGGAATAAATCCCAAACCAAAATCAAGTAGCGCATTGCGCAACATGACTTTTACCAAACCCGGTGGAAGCCCCATTTTCTTACCGAGGTACACAATTCTTAACGCGGCGAAAAGCATAACCGCATCACCCAGCCCCGGGATCAAGCCTATAATGGCATCGAGACCGATACGAAACGGTATAAACGGGAGCTTGAAGGCAGTGTCTAAACGATTAGCCAGCTTCTGTGCTTTCAGCAACTCAGCAGGTGCTGTGACTCCCGTTGTATTGTTCATTGTTTGCTTCCCAACTCCCTCGCCAGCTGCTCACGCTGTGCATTGTTGTCTGACACCTGCCAGCCATGCAGGTTTTCCTTAACCAATCCAAATAGCATGTTGATGTGTTCCGGCTCGCTGTTCAACGCCGGGATATATTCATACCGCTCACCGCCAGCTTCCATGAAGTAGTCGCGATTTTCCTCGCCAATCTCCTCAATGGTTTCAAGGCAATCAGCAGAAAAGCCCGGACATACCACTTGTACCGACTTCACGCCCTCAGCGGGTAACCCTTTTAAGGTTTCGTCGGTGTAAGGTTTCAACCACTCTTCACGGCCAAAGCGCGACTGGAACGTGGTCATATACTCTGATTTATCCAGACCCAGCGCCTCGGCTATCAGGCGTGACGTTTTATGGCACTCACAATGGTAAGGATCACCGCTGTCCAGATAGCGTTTTGGCACCCCGTGGTACGACAGGATCAACTTGTCTGCCCGACCGTAATGCTGCCAGTGTTGCTGAATTTTATCTGCCACTGCCTGAATATAATCGGGTCGATCGTGATAGTGACTCACGAATCGAAAATCCGGTAACCAGCGACGTTTAACAAAGTCATGTGCAACGGCATCAAAGGTTGATGCCACCGTAGATGCACTGTACTGCGGGTAAAGCGGCAAAACCAGTAACTTGCGTACGCCCTGGCTGAGCATGCGGTCGATGGTGCCACTTACCGACGGTTCGCCATAGCGCATGGCAAATTCCACCACCACGTTGTCACCAAACTCGGTCGCACAACGTTTAGCCAGCGCTTCGGCCTGAGCCTTGGTATGTACCATGAGTGGCGAACCTTGTTCTGACCACACTGACGCATAGGCTTCAGCTGAGCGTTTGGGGCGAATATTCAAAATAACGCCGTTGAGGATAAACCACCAAATCAACCGCGGCACTTCTACCACCCGGGGATCAGACAAAAACTCTTTCAGATAGGGTTTCAGCGCTGCTTTTGTTGGCGCTTGAGGCGTACCCAAATTGGTAATAAGCACGCCTATCTTGTCTGACTGACCGTGAGTAAACCCGGCATTTCCAGTGAATTTCATTGATTACTATCTCGCTGTTATAACTGCTGTAAGGGCATACTACGTGGCGTATACCCAAACAGACTACTACGGCTGATAATAAGTCGCGGCGCCCGGTCCGACCGGCATCCCCAACACAAATACCCAGATGTAAAACAACAGGGTCCAGCCAACAATAAATACCATACTGTAGGGCAGCATCATGGCAATCAGCGTACCCATTCCCACGTCTTTCTTATACTTCGCGGCCATAGCCATGATCAGGCCAAAATAGCTCATCATGGGTGATATTACGTTCGTTACTGAATCACCTATGCGGTACGCCGCCTGAATAACTTCAGGGGCAAAACCCACAAGCATCAGCATGGGTACAAACACCGGGGCAGTCACAGCCCATTGTGCCGACGCACTGCCCAACGACAAGTTAACGATGCCGCACATCAAAATGAACAGGAAGAATACTTCCGGGCCATCTAAACCCAGTTGCTGCAGCAGCGCTGCCCCTTCAACCGCCATTACCGTGCCCAGATTGGTCCATTTAAAGAAGGCCACAAACTGCGCAGCGAAAAACACCAGCGTAATATACAGTCCCATTGAGCCCATGCTCTTGGACATGGCATCGATAATGTCTTTGTCGTTTTTCATCGTGCCAGCGATACGACCGTAAACAAACCCCGGTACGGCAAAGCTGATAAAAATAAATGCGACTATGCCCTTAAGAAACGGCGAGCCTGCCACCGCGCCGGTTTCCGGATGACGCAGGATACCGTTTTCAGGCACCACAGTTAGCGCTAACACTGCACATACCGCGACAAATGCAACACCCGCCCATTTCAGCGCGCGAATTTCCTGTGCAGTCGGCGCTGCCATTTTTTGTTCATCCAGCTTAACCGATGCTTCATTCGCGTCGTATTTACCTAAACGAGGCTCAACGATTTTCTCTGTTACCAGCGTACCCATACCAGCAATCAAAAACGTGCTGATGAACATGAAATACCAATTCACTTCTGGGCCGACGACATAGTCGGGGTCGATCATGTGTGCTGCCGCTTCGGTAATACCAGAGAGTAACGGGTCAACCGTACCCAGCAACAAGTTAGCGCTATATCCTGCAGATACCCCGGCAAACGCCGCGGCCAAACCTGCCAGTGGATGACGCCCCAGAGCGTGGAAAATCATCGCTGCAAGTGGGATCAGGACCACATAACCCAGCTCTGATGCGGTATTAGAGATAATCCCGGCAAATACAATCGCGAAGGTCACCATGCGCTTGGACGCGTTCATTACCAGTGCCCGCATTGCAGTAGACAGTAAACCTGAGTGCTCAGCTACTGAAACACCCAGTAGCGCAACCAATACCGTACCAAGCGGCGCAAAGCCGGTGAAGTTAGTCACCAGGCCAGTTACGATGCGCTGGAGCCCTTCGGCGCTCAGCAGTGAAATAACTTCAATGGTGCCATCTGGCGAACGCCCTTTTGCGCCCTCTGGGCGCGGGTCGATAACGGATACCTCAAAATAACCGAGTATGCCACTCAGAATAACGATACCCACTGCCAGAAGGGCAAATAGCGTAACGGGGTGCGGCAGGAGG
>CEUK01055297.1_pt1 | contig 18855 bp, 19 predicted proteins | sample 356451 | NCBI WGS metagenome assembly CEUK01 (sample SAMEA2622843, study PRJEB7988) | marine metagenome | isolation source: saline water (ENVO:00002010), including
ATTAAGCTTCTACTTTTTCCAATCACCTATAAAAACTACTTAAGTTCCGCGAAGATGAGGGTTATCAAACCTCAATTGGAAAAATTAAATGAAGAGAATAAGGATGCGGATCCAATGAAAAAACAACAAGCCACTATGGCTTTATACAAACAAACCGGAGTGAACCCTCTGGCTGGTTGTATTCCTGCTTTACTTCAAATGCCAATTCTTATTGCCTTGTATCGACTTTTTCCGGCTTCCATTGAATTAAGGCACCAGGGCTTTTTATGGGCAGATGATTTATCATCTGTGGATGATGCAATTCACATTGGGATTGCAATTCCTATATATGGCGATCACATAAGCATATTCACTTTGCTTATGGCGATTTCAATGTTTTTCTACATGCGTTTCAACCAGCAATTAACTCCTTCTCAAAGCGGTGGGGGAGAAATGCAGGAGGCCATTCAAAAAAATATGAAAGTAATGATGAACCTAATGCCGGTGTTTATGCTTTTTATGTTTAATAACTACGCAGCAGGATTAAGTTTTTATTATTTCCTTGCTAACGTCATTACAATTTTACAGACTATAACCATTAAAAAATTCATCATTGACGAGAAAGCTATCTTAGCAAAGATTGAAAATCAAATGAAACAGCCAATGAAAAAATCTCGTTGGCAAAAGAAAATAGAAGAAATTCAGGCAAAACAACAAGGTAAACGATAAATGAAAAATTTTATTCAAAATATTATAAAGGCGATACTTATAGTATTGCCTTTATTTTTTCAAAGTTGCAAAGTTGATTTACCTAAAAATGTTAAAACCATATTAAAATTAGAAAAATCAAAATGTTATGGTAATTGCCCTGAATATTCAGCAATTTTAAAGGAAAAAAAAATAATGGAATTTTACCCAAAAGCAAACACAAAAATCAAAGAAGCAAGTTACACAAAGATTAAAAATTCAGAATTCAATAACCTGTTGGAAATAATTGCATCTATACAAGTTAAGAATTTAAAAACCGCTTATGATAACAAACTGTTAATGGATGCTCCAACAACCTATCTAACGTTTTATCAGGGAAAAAAAGAGAAGAGAATCAAAATAAGAACCAATGCACCAAAAGAACTTAGACAATTAATAAATATTTTTGAAAAAATTATTAAATCAAGTACATGGAAAAGTATGCCTTAATAATTTCACCACAAAGAGGAGTATCATAACCAGCAAATCGTTTTTAATAAAAATGTTCAAAAACTTGATATATAAAGGATTTAGTCGGAAATTTAGTAACTTAGTCAAATTAAGAACAAGATGACACAAGTATTTACTAACTGCTCTATTTTCAACGGTGAAAATTTCGTCGGTAACAGGGCTGTTGTAACTGAGGGGAACAGAATCAAAAAGGTTGTTCACAAAAGCAATCTTTTTGGATATGAAAATATTATCGATTTAAAAGGAGCTTTATTAGTACCTGGTTTCATAGATCTTCAGGTAAATGGTGGTGGCGGTGCTTTCTACACTCAGGAAGCATCGATTGAAAACTATAAAATATCAAACAAAGCACATTTAGACTTTGGAACAACCGCACTCCTTCCTACCTTAGTTTCCACTTCTCTGGATAACATCATTGCACAATGTAAAATTGTGAAAGAAATGATGAAAGATTCTGATTCCGGAGTAATTGGTTTGCATGTGGAAGGACCTTACTTTAACCCTGAAAGAAAAGGAGCTCACTCTTTGGATTTTATTCGAGAAGCAACCGACTATGAAATTGAAAAAATAATAGAAGAAGGTGCGGGCGTTATCAAAATACTTACTTGTGCACCAGAGGTTGTTAAAGAAAAACATATAAAAATGCTTGTTGAAGCCGGAATACCAGTTTCAGCCGGGCATAGTAACTGTACTTATGAACAGGCAATGAAAGCCTTTGACGCAGGCATTACTAAAGTTACGCATTTATATAATGCTCAATCTCAATTTACCAGTAGAGCTCCGGGCTTAGTAGGAGCTTTCTTAGATTCTCCTGATAATGTTTATGGAGGAATTATTGTTGACGGAGTGCACTGTAACTATGCTTCTGTGAGAATTGCGCACAGAGCAAAAAAAGGAAAGTTGTTCTTGGTTTCCGATGCTTCTTTTGTGAAACATCCTGTTGATAATTTTGAAATTGATGAGTTTAAAATTTTCTTTAAAGACGGTATGTATTTAACGGAAACAGGAAACCTTGCAGGTTCTGCAGTTTCCATGTTGGACTCTGTTCAAAACTGTTTTAAGGAAGCCAATATAGAACTTGCAGAAACATTAAAGATGTCTTCCAGATACCCTGCTGAATTTATGGGAATTGATGATGAATACGGTTATATTAAGAAAGGTTACAGAGCTGATTTTGTAATTCTTGAAAGAGATACATTAAACTTAATTGATGTTTATAAATCAGGTGAGAAGGTTGAAATTGATGAAGTTGTTTCTGCACAGTAAACAACATGTAAAGTATAGAAATAAAAAAGCCGCTGGATAATCCAGCGGCTTTTTTATTTTGATACATTAAGCTTAATTCATTTTACGATTTTTCAGCAAATTCTTTTGATACTTTCCCTGAACAATATCTATCAATATTAATATTCCAATTACAAAATAAAAAGTTCCTGTATTCATTGCTTTAATCTCTTGATTAATTACCCTTAGATGAGCCAACTCTCCTCCTTCGGTAAGTAACATTATTCCAACAACCAGAAGAACAAAAAGTCCCAAAACTTCATACATTCTATTTTTTTGCAAAAACTTACTAACTCCATCTGCTAACCAAATCATTAAAATACCGGAAATAATTATTGCAGTTGCCATGATCCAAAACTCATCCGTTAAAGCCATGGCACCAAGAATCGAGTCAAAAGAGAACAATAAATTCATAAATACAATCAATCCAATTATTTTTATTGGATTGGATGGTTTTTTATTCAATTCGTCAGCTGGATCAAAAACCATCATGTGCCAGATTTCGTTAATCGCAGTCCAAAGTATAAATACCCCACCAAACAAAACAATTAATGAATGTCCATTAAAATTACCTTGAAAATTTTTCCCGAAATCCAATGAGAACAAAGGGTCTTTAAGCATTCCAATTATAAACTGAAGTAAAAACAACAAGCCAATTCGGAGGAAAATAGCCAATCCAATGCCAACAGTTCTTACCATTTTTTGTTTCTCCAATGGTGCTCTTCTACTTTCTAAGGATATATATAGCAAATTATCAAATCCCAATACTGCTTGTAGTAAAATCAACATGAGTAATGTTCCGATACTTTCAATCATAATTTAGTGTTTTGAATATTTAGCAAAAACGAAAATAAGGAGAAATAGTGAATTATAGGTGAGCAAAAAATCAAAAAGTATATGCCTAGTCTATCCTATGTTGATTTTTCAAAACACCTTCCTAATTGACTGTTTACTTATTAATCACAAATTTAACCATAGATGAAGAGTCGTCCAGTTTAACAAAATAAATTCCATTGGCTAAATTGTAAACATCAATCTCCTTAGTAGTGGAAGTTTGTATTAAACTCCCAGTTTGAGAAAATATTTTCGCAGCAGTAAATTCGGCATCAATTCTAATAAGATTCGATGCTGGATTTGGATAAATCTCAAACGCATTGTTTGAAGCTATATTGGCTGTTTTTGTTGGACTTGTTAATATGTCTACGTAATTTAAATTAACAGCACCATTCACAAAACTCACTTTTAAAATATGAGTTCCCTCTTCTAAAAACAAAGCATAAGGATATCTTACATTTTGATAATCAGACCAACTGTCTGTAAATATCATATCGGTAGCCGGCATCCAGCTATTTCCATCAACCGACAACTCAATTTTACCCGGTATAGTTCCACCATAATCAACCGACGCAACATTTAAATCAACAGAATACCATCCATCTGTAATTACATTAAAAGTATATTCAAGCCATTCGCCAGCTATTGTGTGACCAACGCCGTATTCAGCTGTTCCTGCAATCAAATCAACATCAACTGGATCCCATGGACGATATTGATCGGCTTTTGGAGCAGATTCCCATTGTGAATACTCTTCATTGAAGGCTTCTCCTTCATCTCCCTCATCATAATCTTCAGCCTCTACCCTTCCTGGAATTGATGCAGGAATACCACCAAATGGTGTTTGGTTTGAAAAAGGATCTTGAACAAGTACGTCAAAAGACTCTGTTACAACCAGCTCACCTTCATCCTCTACTTGAAAAGTTACTGTAGTTGTTCCTATCCAGTTTAAAGGCGCTGAGATTGTTGCAACTCCATTTGAAATAACAACCGAAATACCTTCATAACCATTTGCAGAAAAAACAAAGTCCTCGTCATCAGTTTCAGTATCTTCAAAAACATTTTTTAGGTCAATGGTAAACGGCGTAAAATTGACATTTAAATTTTGATTTTCAACAGGATTAGCCACATAAGGATAATGGTTTCCATTCAAACTACTTTTGTAAATTTCCACATCTCCTTCGTGAGGATAAACGTTGATATACATTTTACCATCATTGGTATAATATTTATCCGAATTCAAATCAACCGAATTTTGTTTTACAACATAATTCCCGGTTAGTCCATCTAAATTTACGACTAATGTAATAGGTGTCTTTATTGTTAAAGGACTCAGATAGGAAGCTATATCAACATTATATTGACTTCCAATAGCATTCCATGTAACATAAATCCTATCAGAAGCAGAAACATAATTGATGTTGGCGGAATACTTTAATTTTTGCATTTGGTAAGTTAATATTTCGGATACTGTTCCTACCCACAATTTACCTTCATCAACTTTTTGCTTCAAATAATTAATATGCTGACGGTAAGCATCTACTCTTACCGCACCCCAGCCAGAAGGACCTACATTATGCAATTCTCGATTACACCACATATTAGTTGATATCGCATTATCAACTTCTCCATTTAATTCAGCTACTTGCTGACTAACGCTCTTGTCATCATCATCCCCATCAAAAACTTGAACTGCTGTTCTAAAAAAACCATCTGCATCTGGATAAAACGTTGATAAATCGGAGTTTTCATAGCCATTTCGATGATATGCTGGATTTGATGGAAAAGGACCATCCCATCCCGTTCTAGAACCTAAATAGCCCATATCTTTTAATTTATCATTAGCTATATAACTAAATCGATCGTAAGGGAAAATATAATACACTGGTGAAAAACCAGTTCCTGTTTCAATTGAATTATGAGCCGTTACCAATTGTGTGTTAAAATTTGCATACGAAGAACTTTCTCCCCAATACTCTGTAAAATCATCACATGGTCTGGTCCCCCCATCAGATGGCCAACCGGCATTACCAACAGCACAATCGTGATCGTGAGAGTGGCTTATTATCTCATGCCCATGTTGCGCTAACATGACATTTTTTGCATAACCATAAGCATTGGAGTATCCGTTGATAGTTCTATTTTCTTCGCAAGATTGGGCAATTGCACCAATAACAAACTTAATTCCTCTATTTGAAGCGATTGTATCTGCATACTGCCATATTCCATCAACAACTGCAGCACCATAATCATCATGAATAATTGTGTAGGCAGCATCAACATCACCCTTCCATGTCGCGATGTAACCAGTTGGATTTTGTGCGAATAAAGATACCTGAGAGTTAACTAAAAAAAAGCAAAGAAATAGCCTAACGAAATAAAGTTTAAATTTCATACTAATAAATTAAGGTTAGCATCTTTCAGCTAGGGACTCAAGGCAGGTTTCAGTAAATATAAACAATTAGTTATACAAAGGGTTACATTAAACCCATGGATTGCTCATGTTAAGGCAGAGCAAATATAACCATTTTAGTAAGTATTTGTCAAATTGAAATACCCTTCTTATACAAATACTTTGAACAAGAACATGAAGGGTCTTAATTAAACGACAAAGCCATTTTACTTTTAAGTAAAATGGCTTTAGCAAATAAATATCTAATACTTTTTAATCTCTACTCATAAATATTTGTAAGACATACCAGAATAAGGTCATCAAAGAAGCGAATAACCCTAATGCAGCTGCTACGTGTTGAGTAGTATGAAAATCCCTCAACAGGCGGGAAGTTTGATATAAAATTGATCCACTGGCCAACAATACCATTCCTGCACTAAACCATATTCCCAGGTCAAATCCGAAAATCATTCCTGCAAAAATAGTCGCAAGTGCAACAAAAGCGCCTATAGTAATAATACTTCTTAAGAAAGAGAAATCGCGTTTGGAAAACAGAGCCACAGCACTTAAACCGGTAAATAATCCCCCGGTTACTACTCCTGCCTGTCCTAGAATACTTTGAACCTGTCCACTAAATTGAGGACTTGTGAAAAGAATATAGAACAAGGGAACAAAAATTATTGACTCTATAAATGCAAAAAGGAATAGTCCAAGATATTGTTTTTGAATATTTCCTGGTTCTATAGCCCACTTATTGGCAATCCAGGTTCCTCCAATAAAAAGAATTAGGATTAGCCACCAATTATTTAGCATTGAAAAGGCAATAGATTCAGCAATTCCTGAAGTAAACAGGAATATTTCGAAAACTAAAAATGATAAAACAGCCAAAGCAACATGAGCATAAGTTTTCCTTATAAACTCAACTCTGCTTACTTCTTTTACATTGTAAATATTAAAATTAAATCCTTGTTCCATTTTTTTTTAAATTTTGTTCATAACAAATATATCAATTCCAATAAAATACTTAATCTTAAAAAAGATTAAATATTTAATTTAGGTAATGATTTGCAATATCTTTGCACAAATACCTCAATTATGGAAATGAATGTTGCGGTTTTAATTGGTGCTTTAATTGGAGGTGGATTAAAACTTCTTGTTACTCCTACTGTTCTTGCTATTACATACTCAGATAATTTTCAAATGCTTTTTGAAATTGCAATCGTATGCGGCGTCGGATCAGTTGCCAGTGCTTTAATCTTTTTCTTTTTGGGAAAAGGATTGAATAAAATAAGTCAGGCGACGAAAAAAAAATCAAAAAAAATTAATTTCAAGCGCAATAGAATGATAATTAAGATTAAAAATCGATTTAAACTATTTGGCACCAGCATGACCATCGGGTTAATTTCAGTTCCATTAGGCTCACTATTAGTAGGAAAGTATTTTGGAAAAGAAAAAAAGGCAATTCCAACCTTGATAATGGCATCTTTTATTTGGTCTTTTGGTATGACCTATATTACCGCTTTCGTTGTTGAATTTATAAAACCTCTTTTTAACTAACTCAAAAATTTAAAACTAAGCACTCTTAACAATCGTTTCCAGCTTTTTGAGTTGAGCAATCGTTTTTACTGGATTTTGAGCTTTGAAAACACTACTCCCCGCAACCAGGACATCAGCTCCACAATCCACTAAAAGCTTGGCATTGTCAGTACCTACTCCTCCATCAATTTCAATCAAAGCATTTGACTCAGATGCTTCTATCATAGCTTTTAAATCCCGAACTTTATTAAACGTATTTCTTATAAATTTCTGGCCTCCAAATCCAGGATTTACACTCATCACACAAACTAAATCAATATCTTCAATTACATCCTTAAGTACCTGTACAGGCGTATGAGGGTTTAAAGCAACTCCTGCTTTCATTCCTTCAGCCTTTATTGCCTGGACAGTTCTATGCAGATGATTGCATGCCTCATAGTGAACAGTAAGGATATCCGCTCCGGCTTTTTTAAAAGCTGTAATATATCGATCAGGGTCAACAATCATCAAGTGAACATCCAGGGGTTTAGTTGCATGCTGCTTTATGGCTTTCATAACTGGAAAACCAAACGATATGTTGGGAACAAAAACACCATCCATAATATCTATATGAAACCAATCTGCTTCACTATTGTTAATCATCTCTGAGTCGCGTTGAATATTTGCGAAATCGGCTGCTAAAACGGAAGGTGCAATTTTGTGATTCATTTTATTTTTTTGAGATTTACTAAATAACACTAAAATTAGTTACTTTCTTGCTAAGATGCAGTTAAAAACATATCAGTTTATAAACATTTAGAGTTAATAAACTATTTTTACATCTCCTTAAATCAGCATTGATATGCCATAAATTAGTTTTAATGTTCGCTATTTTAAAAAAAGAAATACGATATTTTTTCAGCTCTTTGATTGGACCAATTGTTTTGGTACTCTTCCTTTTAATAAATTCATTGTTTCTGTGGAGTTATGCACCAAATGAATATATGAATATACTATCTTCCGGATTTGCTTCTCTTGAACCTTTATTTTCATTAGCACCCTGGATGTATTTAATCCTCATTCCTGCTATGACAATGAGAGCATTTGCAGAGGAAAAAGCGAATGGAACCATTGAATTGTTACTTACAAGACCTTTAACTGAATTTCAAATAATTCTGGGAAAGTTTCTAGCATACTTACTTTTACTACTACTTACCCTGCTACCTACCTTTATATACTATTACTCTGTTGAGTTTCTTTCCCATGGAACTATTGATAAAGGAGCAACCATTGGTTCATACATCGGACTGCTTCTTCTTGGATCAAGTTTTATTTCAATTGGTTTATTTTCTTCTGTAATAACAAAAAGTCAAATTATATCTCTTTTAATTAGCATACTATTTTGTTTATTGTTTTATTTCGGTTTCAGTTTAATTGGAAACGCAGGAGATGACACTTCTTTTAGTTATATTATTGAACAGTTTGGAATAGAAGAGCACTACTATAGTATTAGCAGAGGACTTGTCGACACAAGAGATCTAATCTATTATTTCTGCTTGATTGCTCTGTTCACATTACTAACGAAGATAGCTTTGGTAAGCAGAAAATGGTGATTGTATGATTAAAAATAAATTCAAGGATCTGACCAGTTTTTTAACTGGATTTATCATTATTGTTTTAATAATGATCTTCAGCTATTTCAAATTTTTAAAAATTGATCTTACCGAAGACAAACGATTCACACTCCATCAAAGCACTGTCGAATTAATGAAGGAACTTAAAGATGTTGTTGAATTTAAAATTTATTTAGAAAACGAACATCTACCTGCCGATTTAACCCGTATTAGAAATTCTATTCTGGAAACTCTGGAGGAACTTTCCGATATATCTGATGGATATATTGAATATGAATTCATTGATCTTTACAAAACTATTGATGATCCTAAATCCAGGGACAAATCAATTTTAAACCTTAAACAAAAAAAAGGATTGGAAATTGTACCCATACCTTACAGAAAAGAAAGTGGCGAATTGGACAGAGTATACGTTCCTCTTGGAGCAGAGGCTTTTTACAATGGAAGATCAATTCCGGTTCCTTTTATTCGGCAGGCAAAAGGAAACAAAACAAACACTTATGAAAAAGCAATTGAAGAATTGGAATTTGAAATTACCAACGCGATTCGAAAGCTTCAACAAGATTCGATGAAAACAGTTGCCTTTCTTCAAGGACATGGTGAATTAGGTCGTTTTGATGTTGAAGATTTTTCAAAATCACTTTATGAATATTATCAAACAGGACCTGCATACTTAAAAAACAAAGACGGAAAAGAACAGCTTAATGCGCTTGAAGGAATTGATTTATTAATAATAGCAAAACCTGTAAAACCTTTTACTCAAAAAGAACAGTTTATCCTTGATCAATTTATTATGCATGGAGGTAAGGTTTTAATGATGTTAGAGGGTTCGCAAGGGGCTGAACTGGATAGTATGCAAACTCAAGGACTTGTATTTGCTGCTCCTTTAGAAACAGGTCTTGATGCAATGCTTCATAAATATGGTGTTCGATTAAACAAACATATTGTTGAAGATTTACAATGCTCTAAAATACCCATCCAAACCACAGCGAATGGCAGTGGCGGAAGATTTCAGCTATACGGATGGATTTACAACCCTGTTCTAAAATCAAAAAACAATCACTTAATTAACATAAACCTGGATCCTGTTAAGGTTGAATTTAGCAGCACGTTTGATACAACATCCGTGAGTGGAATTAATTTCACTACTCTTTATGAAACATCAGGAAACAATCGATACAAAAAATTACCATCCAGAATTTCATTCAGAGAGACCGCCAATGAAAAAATCATTCCTGAAAACTTCAAAGCGGAAGCAAAACCTGTGGCATTACTTTTAGAAGGTTCGTTTGGCTCTTATTTTAAAAACCGTATTGCTCCACAATTCGCAACAAATAAAAAAATTAATTTCAAAGAATCTTCCACCAATAATAAAATGATTGTTATTGCAGATGGAGATATTGGAAAAAACTGGTTTTCTCAACAACAAGAAATGATTCCATTAGGAACCGATCAATACAGTAATGTTTTTTATGATAACAAGAAGTTTCTTGTAAATTGTGCCAACTACCTGCTCGGAGATGATGAACTCATTTCTGTTCGGTCAAAAAAAATTAAAATGCGCTTACTGGACACTAAACTGGTAAGGGAAAACAAGGCATTTATTAAAATCATAAATACGGTCCTACCCATTGGAATCATCTTATTAATCAGTTTTAGCTTCATTGTTTTCAGGAAAATACGATTTTCAAAATAACATGAAAAAACAACTTATTGTATTTATAATTTCACTTTTATCCTTACTCATAGGTGGATATTTCTTTTTTTACTCATCAGACAATAATTTAAGCGATGAAAATGCACGTAATTTTGGAATACCGGAAATTGAAACAATTGATAAAATTTTTCTTGCAGATAAAAAAGGTTCACAAGTTACGCTTACAAAAGAGGGTGATATCTGGAGAGTGAATGGAAGCTACGTTGCCCGAGATATAAGAATCCAAACACTTTTAAAAACAGCTCGAAAAATTAAGGTTAAACAGAGAGTTCCAAAAAATCAAGAAGAAAGAATTTTAAAAAATTTGGCTACCAATAACATAAAAGTTGAATTTTTCTCAAAAGGTGATTTGATAAAAAGTTATTTTATCGGAAGTGCTGACGGGTCGACAACCGGAACCTATATGTTATTAATAGACGAAGATTCAGGAGAGAATTACAAAACTCCCTTCCTTACTCACCTTATTGGATTTGAAGGTTATTTAACACCAAGGTATGAACCAGGTCCAAACACATGGAGAGACTTGAAAATATTCTTTTTTCCGAAAAATGCAATTCAGTCTGTAGAAATTGATTATCCCGAAAATCCCGAAAATAATTTTGTAATCAAACTGTTAGATTCCGAGTATGCTTTATTCCACAAAAATCAAAAAATTGAATCAAACCCTAATTCGTTAAAAAAGTACTTATTGAACTTTAAATCAATTGCAGCAGAAAATCTTCTTCAATCATCAGTGAAGGATACAGTATTACAAAAAATCAAGAAACAAAACATTTGGTTTTCACTATCAGTAACCAATTTTCTTGGAAAAACCACTACTGTTAAGGGATACAAAAAAAAGATGCCTCCAGGGTCAACCAACTCTATAGGAGCCCCTTTACTATATGACCCTGATCGTTTTTACGGTTTCTGTTTTGATAATGAACTTGCTACTCTTCAACATTATGTTTTTGAACCTTTACTCAAAATAAAATCTGATTTACAATGAAATATGGGTTTTTATCAGATATCACTAATGTAGACTTTTCACTTCCAAGTCCTCCTGATTTTATAAAAAATATAAATATCAAAAAATTCAATCCAGAATTAAAGTTTCTTATAGGAAGTTCGACATGGTCAGATAAAGATTTTAAAGGTAATTTTTACCCTGAAAACACTCCTCAAAAAAAATTCTTACAAGAATATGGGAAGCAGTTCAATACTGTAGAAGTAAATTCCACAAGATATGGAAACCCCAAACCCTCTACCTTAGCCAGTTGGAAAAATAGTGTCCCCGATCATTTTAAATTCTCTTTTAAAATGCCTCAAATTATATCTGTCCGCAAAAATTTACTTGGAAAAGATGTCCTTTCCAGACTTGAGGAATTTATTATTTCCATGGATACAATGGGGGAAAAAGCGGGTACAACATTTATTTTATTGCAGAACAACTTTGGACCAGAACGATTAAAGGAGTTGGAAAAATTTTTATCTTATCTTCCCATCGAACAAAGTTTTGCTGTTGAAATCCGAAATCCTTTGTTCAACCAGTCTCTTGAGCTATGTGAAGTACTAAATCAGTACAACATTTCGAATGTAATCACAGACACTTCCGGAAAGAGAGAAGTTGTCCACACATCCGTAAGTAATGATACAGCTTACATTAGATTTGCGGGAAATGGTTTAATAGAAAGTGATCACCACAGAATTGATTTATGGATTCAGCAAATTAAGCATTGGATTTCCTATGGTGTGACAACTTTTTATTGTTTGCATCACCAACCTAATGAAAACAGAAGATTATCGGGATATTCAGCAAAATATATGATTGAAAAAATAAACCAGGAATTTCCAAATCATAAAATCAATACACCAAAGATATTCAGTTCCTGATGTTTAAATGAACCCGTTAAAGAACTTTAAAACTACTTTTTTGATGAAAGTTTGCCGGTTTTTGTTTCAAGGCCAGTTTTAAGTTATTATTTTTACTTCAAAATAGATTTATGAAACTTCAATATATTCCTTTACTAATTGGCTTTTTAGCGTATGGATTGCCAGGTATTTCCCAACCATATGTTGTAAATGAGAAGATTGAAAAAGTTTTCTCTGAAGGCTTTACCGATATAAATAAGAGTTTTATAATCACCCCCAGTTCCGATCCTAAATTTTGGAGCACCTATGGCGACGGGTATTACTATATGCGAAGAAAAATAGCTTCACCCAGAGCCGTTATTGCAAATGCTGACCCCGTTAGTAAAAACTTTTATATAAAGTCTAAAGTTAATTTAGCAATTACCGGAACTATGGAGAGTAGTGTTGGAATAATATTTCTTGCACAAAAAGGGGGTAAAGGTGGTTTTGTGTTTGAAATTAACAAAAAGAAAAAGTTTAGAATCAAAGATTTAGGAACAAATGCTTTTATTACAAAGGAGGGAGATAATGGTTGGGTAAAATCAAAAAGTATTGCGCCTCCTACTCGAAACAACACAATAGAAATAAAAGGTTTTAGAGGTCAGTTTGATATTTATATCAACGGAGCTTATATCTATTCATTTGTAAACAGCTCTTATGAAAGTGGTAAATTTGGCACCTATATCGGGCCCAATGCTGAAACAAGAATATACTATTTCAATGTATATAATTTAGATATGCCAGGAGCCGAACCAGAAGTAAACCTTACCAATTTAACCAATCAAATAGAAGCTCTGAAGTTAGAAAATGACAGTTTAAAAACTCTTGCTCTTACTGCTGTTTATGGAGATAGTGATAAAACTGCTATCTCAGCAATAAAAATTTTAGAAGAACAAATTCAGGCTGTAAACAAAGAAAATAACGAACTAAAAAATATTTTAAATGAAATTGAAATTTCAAAATCTGGAAATGAATTGGATACAAACAAAAACTCTATTAAATTCTTTCAAAAGTTAGAGGCGTTAACTAAAGAAAAAGACTCCTTGCTCCAGGCTTCAGGTAATTTAAAAAGTGAACTCTCGAATGCAATTCTCATTCAAGACTCATTAAATAAAGAACTTTTGAACAATAAAACAGAAATAGAATTTATGAAAGAGCAACTAAGTAAAATGCAACTGGACATGGCTGAAGAGAAATTAGAAAAGTCAGATTCCTTAACAAAGGATGTTGAAAATTTAACTTCTGATTCATCTAACATTACATCAGAATATACACAGTATGACCAATCAGATTCAATTTCAACAAAGCTTAATTCAGAAAATCTCATCGAAGTTCCTGATTCCTTAGTCAGCAACGAGAGAATACCCTCTACACCTTCTAAAATTGTTGTTGTCACTCAGTTATTAGATAATTCTGATTCAATTCCTTTAGAAATTTCAGCAGAAGATAAACCAGTGACAAATGATTCTCTGAACAGGAATCAAAGAATACCGTCAACACCTTCTAAAGGTGCTTTTATACCCAACATTTTTGAAAAGACAGATTCGATTTATAAAGAAGAAGTGAAAGAAAAAAACACTGTAAGTATTGATTCTGTAAATATTCATCAAAAAGCCCCCTCTCTCCCGGCTAAAATTGCTTCTGCTCCAAAAACTGAAAACATCATAAATATTCAAGACTCAACCAACACTGCAGAACTGGATACTGCCCTCGAAGTAAAAAATGATTCTTTACTTGTAAAGCTTGAAAAAACACCAACTATTTTAAATAAAGATACATTAGTTGAAACACCTGAAAAAGCTATACCTCTTGATACCGTTGGGGAAATAGAACTCATTAAAAAAGATTCAATCTATATGCATACTTTAAACATTGATGAAGAAATCGGAATTGAAGACAACCTTCAAAACAACAATTTAGAAACAGATTCTTTAGCTATTGAAAATAAGCCCTTAAAAAACAAAAAATCCAGGGATAAAAAACCTAAAAAAGATAAAAAATCAGAGGAATCAGAGAAAATTAAAGATTAAACTCATGTCAGTACATTTTAATGAAAAAAGAAGAATTACTACAAAAACTCTTCAAGAAATGAAGGCATCCAATCATAAGATCAGTATGCTTACAGCTTATGATTATACAATGGCTAAAATTATTGATGCTGGTGGTGCAGACGTTATTTTAGTTGGAGACTCAGCAAGTAACGTTATGTCTGGTCATGAAACAACATTGCCCATTACACTTGATCAAATGATTTATCATGCTTCTTCAGTGGTTAGAGGGGCTAAAAGAGCCATGATTGTAGTTGACCTTCCTTTTGGTTCCTACCAGGGAAACACGAAAGAGGCGCTTTCGTCATCAATAAAAATAATGAAAGAGTCTGGCGCACATGCTGTTAAACTGGAAGGTGGTGATGATGTTGTTGATTCAATAAAAAGAATACTTCTGGCAGGAATTCCTGTCATGGGACATTTAGGGCTTATCCCACAAAGTATATATAAATTTGGCTCCTATTCGGTAAGAGCACAGGAAGACGCTGAAGCACAGAAATTAATAAATGATGCCAAAACATTAGAGCAGGCGGGTGTTTTTGCTTTAGTCTTAGAAAAAGTCCCTGCTAATTTAGCCAACGAAATCGCAAATTCCATATCTATTCCGGTTATCGGTATTGGAGCAGGAAATAGCGTTGATGGACAAGTTTTGGTGTCTCATGATATGTTTGGTATGACTCATGAATTTTCACCCAGATTTTTGAGAAGATATTTGAATCTATATGAGGACATGAAGAATGCTGTAAACCAATATTGTCTGGATGTTCAAATGGGAGATTTCCCAAATAATAAGGAGCAGTACTAATGTTAGACGTTCTTTATGAGGACAACCATATTATTGCGGTAAATAAAGAACCTGGTGAAATAACACAGGGCGATAAAACGGGTGATGAGCCTCTTTCGGAAAAAGTAAAACGTTTTATAAAAAATCGAGATCAGAAACCGGGTAATGTTTTTTTAGGAACCGTGCACAGACTCGACAGGCCCGTATCTGGTGCGATTATATTCGCCAAAACGAGCAAGGCATTACAACGTTTAAACAAAATGTTTCAAAATAAAGAAATTCAAAAAACATATTGGGCAAAATGTACTAATGCGCCAATAATTGAACATCAAAAATTAGTTCATTTCTTAGTAAAAGACTCCTCAAAAAATAAAAGTTCTGCTCATACTAAAAAGGTCACAGGAGGAAAAAAATCAGAATTAATTTACACCCATTTGAAAAATAACAAAATTCAAAATCTCATTGAAGTAAAGCCCTTAACAGGAAGACCTCATCAGATTAGAGTTCAACTATCCTCAATTGGATGCGTTATTGTTGGTGATATAAAATATGGTGCTTCTTCTGCAAATAAAGACAAGTCCATTTGCTTACATGCCAAAAATATTGAGTTTACCCACCCTGTAAGCAAGGAAAAAATAGCTATTCACGCTCCTATCCCCCATCAAAACTGGAAATAAATGCAACAACACGAAATAACCCTACCTCCATTCAGAAGGGGTTTTCATATTATTACAGAAACTATTTTAAACAAAATCCCCAGTCTTCCAAAAACGGGTTTAATGCATATTTTTATTCAACATACCTCAGCAGGATTAACAGTTAATGAGGCTGCTGACCCAAGTGTTCTGGTAGACTTTGAAAGTAGCTTCAACATACTAATCCCCGAAAACCAATCCAATTATATTCATACTCTTGAAGGTAGTGATGATATGCCTGCACATCTTAAATCTTCTTTAGTTGGCTCAAGTATCCAAATTCCGATAACAAATTACAAATTAAATTTAGGGACATGGCAGGGGATTTATCTTTGTGAGTTCAGAAACTCAGGGGGTTCAAGAAACCTGGTAGTAACTATTTATTAATTTAATATTTTTTCACTATTTGTTTACAATTTGAAACCTCCCATATCGTTGCTAAAAAAAGTACCTTATGGAACGAAGAAAATTCATTAAAACTTCCTTAACTGCAGGAGTTGGTTTAGGATTACTGGGAGGTTTGTATTCCTGGAAGATTGAGCCTTTTTGGTTAGATTTCAATAGAGTTAAAATGCCTTTAAAAAATTTACCAGAACAACTGATAGGCAAAACAATCATGCAGATAAGTGATTTACATGTAGGAAATAGATTCGACTACAATTATATCATTGAATCTCTAATTGAAGCTCAAAAATACAATCCCGATTTCGTTGTATATACAGGAGATTATGTTAGCTATGAAAATAGTGAACAAATTAAACAGTTAAAAACTGTACTGCAATACGCAACACTTGGTTCGATGGGCACCTTTGGTATACTGGGGAATCATGATTACGGGAAAAATTGGGCTGAACAAGATGTTGCTGATTCAATTTCAGAGGTTTTAAATGACAATAAAATTCACGTTTTAAGTAATTCCAGTATATCTAAAAATGGTTTAAACATTATTGGTTTGGATGATTTTTGGGCGTTAAACTTTAATCCAAAAAAAATACTCAATTCAATAAATCATAATGAAGCAAATATTGTTTTATGTCACAATCCAGATGTTTGTGACTTGAATATATGGGGGAATTATAAAAGCTGGATTTTATCAGGACATACTCATGGCGGACAGGTTAAAGCTCCATTCCTGGATCCATTTGTTGTCCCGGTAAAAAACAAGCAATATACCTCAGGAAAGTTTAACCTTTCCAATTCAAGAACGCTATATATTAATAGAGCTCTTGGACATTTGTGGCAAGTTAGATTTAATGCCAGACCCGAGATAACAATTTTTGAACTTGAAAGTATTGTTTAAAAATTATCGAAAAAATGTAAATAATTTTTGATTATCTACGTATGGTGAGATAAAAGATCAAATCATGCGAAAAATCAAACTTTATATTGCGGCATCTCTGAATGGCAAAATTGCAGAAAAAGATGGATCGGTTGATTGGCTATATGTTAAAGACAACGATGAAGAAATAGATTATGGATATGAAAAATTTTACGAATCTATAGATACCACGATTCAAGGGTCCAGTACATATAAGCAAGTTGAAAGCTGGGGAATTGACTTCCCTTATCCAGACAAAAAAAATTATGTTATAACAAGAAATAAAAATTTAAAAAATAATCATAACGTTGAATTTATTTCTGAAAATCACATTGATTTCATCAAAACATTAAAAAACAAAGCAGGAAAGGATATATGGTTAATAGGTGGAGGACAAATTAATACAATGCTCTTAAATGAGGGATTAATTGATGAGTTACAATTATTTTGTATGCCAATTATTCTTAGTGATGGTATAGATATATTTGAGGCAATACCGGCCAGAACGGATGTAAAATTAATTGAAACCAAAACACACGACACCGGAGCTATTGAGATGAAATACCAAATAGTAAAGTAATATGCAGATATTACTTTACTCTGAGAAAACCTTTTTAAGAAGATCCGTCACCCGAGCAGAAGGAAGTTCTCTAATTGCCTTTTCCTCCTTCGCCAATAGCTTAAATAAACCCTCAATTGCTTTTTTTGTTGTATAATCCTCCAAATCAGGATTCACTTTAGTAGTTAAAGGTATTTTATTGTATCTGGTGACCAAAGGATTCCAATACTGAGTGACTTTTACAGCACTAATTGCCATTTGAACAACAGGTTTAAATGATTTATAAAGCGAATCACCTGTTGCTTTATTCAGATATTGTGTAGCCGCATCATCATCACCTTTAAGTATATTTAATCCATCACTTACGTTCATAGACTTAATAGCACCAATAAAGATAGGGGCTGCTTCTTTAGCAGCCTTTTCAGCAGCTCTATTTAAAGCTGTTTCAAAAGTGTCTACCTGAGCTCCCATTCCAATAAGCCTGAGTTTTTCCTCCATTTTTTTTGCCTCTTCGGGAAAAGGAATTCGTATCGTTTTATTTTTATTGAACCCCCCCGCTTTACTTGCATTCACACCTACCTTTTCAATACCAATATTTAAGGCCTCTTTTAATCCTTGAACTATTTCATCATTGGTTAAAGGCACATTTTTAGCTGAAGCGGTAATATCTTTAGCTTTATCCTTTATAGATTCCAGGTTAAATTGAGCATTACTTAAAAATGACATCAAGACGAAAGCTCCAAAAATTATTTTTTTCATTGTTATTGTTTTTTCCTGTTGATACAATATTCATTCCAAAAGTAAAATCAATTATGAATTGAAGAAAATAAAATTTCAACAATTTAATAAGTGTATTATTTTAGAAAGTTCTGAACTATTTAATTCTTTATTAATCGGACCCAGAATTTCTAAAACTTCCGTTTTCCTTTTCAATTGCTTGTCAACCAACATACTGTTTGTATTGTTGCCTGTTTTTTTTGCCACCAAC
>CEUK01024497.1_pt1 | contig 18834 bp, 17 predicted proteins | sample 356451 | NCBI WGS metagenome assembly CEUK01 (sample SAMEA2622843, study PRJEB7988) | marine metagenome | isolation source: saline water (ENVO:00002010), including
AGATATTTCATTCGCTGCATTTAATACTGCAGGCATAGTTCCTGAGTACTTTCCGGCTGAGTATGCAAGTTTCATGCACGGGTACTTAAATGTATCAGGTTTCATAAATGTGAGTTGGCCAATATCAGTTAAATCTAATCTTTTCCAATTAGTCTTAAATCTTTCTGGCCAACTCATCGCATACAAAATTGGAAGTTTCATATCAGGCCAACCTAATTGAGCTAAAACAGAAGAATCATCTAATTCAATCATTGAATGTATTATGCTTTGAGGATGAATAACTATTTCAATATCTTCATAAGATGTTCCAAATAAATAATGTGCTTCGATGACTTCTAATCCTTTATTCATAAGAGTTGCAGAATCTACAGTTATTTTCCTTCCCATGTCCCAATTTGGATGAGAAGTTGCATCTTTTACCGTGACATTTTTTAAATCCTCAATTTTCCAATCTCTAAATGCACCACCTGACGCTGTTAAGTGTATAGCTTTTAGACCATTAGGGATTATACCCGTTGAAAAATTTCCATTTTTATCGTGAGGTAAACCTTGTAAACATTGAAAAATAGCTGAATGCTCTGAATCCGCGGGTAAAAGTCTGCTTTTATTCTTCTTAAGGGCAGGTATAACGACTGAACCTGCTGCAATTAAAGTCTCTTTATTGGCAAGTGCAATATTTTTACCTGCATTAATTGCAGTCATCGTTGGAATTAAACCAGCACATCCAACGATTCCTGTAACAACAATATCTGCGCTTTCCCATGATGCAACAGTATTGATTCCATTAGAACCACTAAGGACTATTGGTGAGTTGTTTAAACCTAGATTATTGATATTATTTTTTAAGTCTTCCAAGAGATATTCATCTTCAATCGCAACAACTTCTGGTTCATATTGTTTAACTTGCTCAGTTAATAAATCTATATTTCTTCCTGCAGAAAGAGCTACTACTTTAAATTTCAATGGGAGATCCTTCGCGATCTCAAGAGTTTGAGTTCCTATTGAACCTGTTGAACCTAGAATAGAAATGTATTTCAATTTTCTCTTAAATTATTATTCTATTTTCCCATTTAAAAGGTGTTTTAAAAAATAAAAATTGTAAATTGGGACTTTTCTTAAGATTTAAATTCTTATCCAAGTAGTTGAATCAGTAGATTGATCTATCAATTCTATCCCTTTCTCTTTTAATGAATTTCTGATTTTGTCCGCTTCAGAGAAATTTTTTTCTTTTTTAGCTTTTAATCTTTCATTAATTAAAAGTTTAATTTCATCTTCATCAATCTTACTTTCTATGTTAATTGTTTCTTTTTTTAATCCAATTACTCCTGTTAGTTCTTCAAGTATTTTCAAATTTTCGATGATAAAAAATTTATCATTTAAATTAACTTCAATATTTTGAGTTCTTTGTAATTTATTTATAAAGTTTTTCAGAGGTTTTGCTAACTCATAAATAATTGCAATTGCTCCCGCTGTATTTAGGTCATTATTTAATGCTCTAATAAATTTATCCTTTTTATCTTTAATTTCCTGATATACATCTTTTTTAAAGTCTTTATCAATATATTCATGCTTTTCGAGTCTTAGAAAATTGTTTTGAATTATATCAAAGAATGAAAGTGCTAAATTAATATTCTTCCATGCTTCAGATGCACTTTTTATAGCTTCTTCGGTAAAGTCTAACGGCTTTCTATAATTAATAGTTAAAACAAAATATCTTAAGGCCATTGGACTTGTTCCTGATTCTAAGATATCCCTTATAGTTGTAAAATTCTTCAAGGACTTGCTCATCTTTTGCCCACTAACATTAACCATGCCATTATGAAGCCAATAATTTGCTAGCTTTTTGTTATTTGCAGATTCTGACTGTGCAATCTCGTTTTCATGATGAGGGAAAATTAAATCGGATCCTCCTAAGTGAATATCAATAGTTTCTCCTAATTCATCTTTAACCATAGCTGAGCATTCTATATGCCATCCAGGTCTTCCCTTGCCCCATGGAGATTCAAAATATGGCTCATCTTTTTTGGCTTTTTTCCATAAAGCAAAGTCTTGTGGATGCATTTTCTTATTATTTTCATCAATTGCGATCCTTCCTTGTTGGTTGATATTTTGTTCTTTTATGATTTGATTACTTAATTTGCCATAACTTTTATTTTTAAATACAGAAAAATAAACATCACCATCATTTTCATATGCGTAACCTTTTTCTTCAAGAACTTGAATGAATGAACAAATATTGCAAATATGATTTGTTGCTTTTGGCATACTATCTGGTCTCATAATTCCTAAAGCATCCATATCTTTATGAAATTCGTGGATATTTTTTTTAGAAACATCTTCCATTGAAGAACGTTCTTCTTTCGCCTTTTTTAGGATCTTGTCATCTATGTCAGTGAAATTTTGAACATATCTAACTTTGTATTCTCTATAAATTAAAAATCTTCGTAAAACATCCCATACTATGTAACTTCTTGCATGACCTAGATGACACAAATCATAAACTGTTACCCCACAACAATATATCTTTACTACATCATCAATAGGTTTAAAATCTTCAATTCGATTAGTTAAAGTATTATAAAATTTAATCATTTTAATAAGTATTTAAAATTATTTTGTTTCCATCCAATTTTCACCAATTCCAATATCAACAACAAGAGGTACATTTAGCTTTACGCAATCTTCCATAGTCTCTTTTACCAATCTTTTTGTAATATCTATGAATTCTGGATCAACTTCAAATAATAATTCATCATGTACTTGAAGCAACATATTTGCAGAAATATTCATTTCTATTATTTTTTTATTCAAATTGACCATAGCAATTTTAATAATATCTGCACTTGAACCCTGAATAGGTGCATTAGCAGCTGCTCTTAGTAATTGCGCTTCCATGCCTGCTTTTCTTGCAGATTGTAAATCAATTTCATAAGGATCCTTACCTAATAATCTTCCTAGTCCATTTGTATCAAATTTAAATTCTCTTTTCCTTCCAAAAATAGTTTCTACATAACCTTTCGATAGTGCAAGTCTTTCTTGAAGTTCAAGAAATTTAAAAATATTTGCATATTTTTTCTTATATTTAATTAAGAATTCTTTAGCTTCTACATTACTTACTCCAGTAGAACGGGAAAATTTCTTTATTCCCATTCCATAAATAACCCCAAAATTAATTGTTTTGCCAACACGTCTTTCCTCAGAACTTATAGTATCTTTTTCGAAAATTAATCTGGCTGTTAAAGCATGTATGTCTTCATTATTTTTAAAAGCATTTATAAGAATTTCCTCATTAGCTGAATGAGCAAGTATTCTTAATTCTATTTGAGAATAATCTGCAGATAATAGTTTCCAATTTTTTTTTGGTAAGAAAGCCTTCCTAATCCTTTTGCTAAATTCAGTTCTAATAGGAATATTTTGAAGATTTGGGTTACTACTGCTCAATCTTCCTGTGGCAGTTGCTGCTTGGTTGAAGCTTGTATGGACTCTGCCTGTTTTATCATTAACAAGATTGGGTAGAGCATCTATGTATGTACTAAGAAGTTTACTTAAAGTTCTATGATTAATTAGGTGAGAAATTATATCATGGTCTTCAACTAATCTTTCAAGAACAACTGCATCTGTGCTCCAACCTGTTTTTGTTTTCCTTGACTTCTTTTTATCAAGATTTAAATTCTCAAAAAGAACTGTTCCAAGTTGTTTTGGTGATGATAAATTAAACTCTTGGTTAGCATGTTCATAAACTTTTAGTTCAATATCTTTTAAGGTGTCGTTTAACTCTTTTGAAAGCGAATCTAAATAAGGTATATCTATTTTTATTCCAATCATCTCCATTTGAGATAAAACTGGCTCCAGGGGCAATTCAATATCTCTAAATAATTTAATTAACTCTTTTTTTTCATTATTAAATTTCTCTAAAAAGATCTTAGATATTTTGTGAGTAAGGTAAACATCATAACCACAATAAATACTTGCTTCTTTAATATTTACGAATGAAAAATCTTTATTTTTGCCTAAAGTATCTTTAAAGGTTGGCGGTTTAAATCCAAATTCCCTAAAGCTAATTTCACTTAATCCATGTTTCTCCTGATTATTTAGAATATAATCTGCAAGGAGAGTATCAAAAGAAACTCCTTTTAGATCTAGGCCATGATTATAAAAAATTTGTCTGTCAAATTTGCAATTCTGAAGTGTTTTTTCTTTATCTGGATTTTCTATCCAGGAACTTAAATTTAACAAGACATCTTCTATTGCTAATTGGTTTATAGTTCCGTTTTTTGTTCTATGTCCAATAGGGATATAATATAAATCATTGATTTCATTGCCAAGACAAATCCCTATTCCAACTAGCTCTGCATCAATAGGATTAAGACTTGTAGTCTCGGTATCAATAGAAACTAGATTATTTGTGTTTTCCAATTTATCTATAAGTAACTTTAAATCTTTTAAATCTTGAATTATTTTTACATCAATTTGAGGAAGGAAATCTTTATTTTGATCAAATTCTTTTTTTGAAGAATCTTTACGAGTAATTTGGCTATTTTTATTAAAACCTCCTTTACTAAAAGCGGAACTAAAAACTTCAACCTGTCTAACTAAAGTAGATAATTCTAGTTCTTTTAAATTATCTGAAAGAGAATTTTCTCTTACGGCTTTAAGATCATACTTTTCTTCTAAAACTAGAGGCACATAAATATTGATTTTTGCCAAATCTCGTGACAGATAAGCATTATTTTTATCCTTTTTTAATTTCTCAATAACTGAGCCTTTAATAAAGCCTCCGTAGGATCTATCCTTAAAGGCAAGAATATCTTCTAAAGTTTTATAAATACCATCAAGGCTATCATTCTCCTTTAATAGGTTAATAGCGGTTTTAGGTCCAACCCCTTTTATCCCAGGGATATTGTCTGAACTATCACCTGTAAGAGCTTTTAAATCGACAACTTTTTCAGGTAAGACTCCTAATTTAGTTTGAACCCCTTTCTCGTCAATAAATGTTGGATTTCCACTCTTAGCATATGGCCCCCCACCCATATACAAAACATAAATATCTTTTTTATCATCTACTAATTGAAATAAGTCTCTATCTCCTGAAAGAATATTTACAATCCATCCTTTTGAAGACGCATCTCTTGCAATTGTACCTAAAATATCATCTGCTTCATATCCTGGAGATTTAAAAATAGGAAGATTAAGACTATCTTTTAAAATTAATTCTAATTTATCAATATCTTGAAAGAATTTATCAGGTGCTACATCTCTATTAGCTTTATAATTTGGATCAAGTTTATGACGAAAGGTAGGAGTTTCAGTATCAAAAGCGATACAAACACCTTCAGGACTAATATTTTTGCAATTATCAAGGAGACTTTTCAAGAATCCATATGTGACGCTTGTAGGAAATCCATCTTTGGTAGTTAGTCCACCATCTTTGCTTTTGCTAAAAGCATAAAAACTTCTAAAAGCTAATGAGTGTCCGTCCACTAATAAAAGTATTGGCTTTTGTTCATCCTCTTTTGTCATTATTTTAATCTCTCTTTGACCATGGAGGAATATCAATAAAAATTCTTTCGCCTTTTGCTAATCCATCAATAACTGATGTTTTACTTCCGCTACTAATTCCAAATTCTATTTCTTTAAATTTAGGAGAATTATTTCTATCAACTTTTAAAACCCCTTTTTTTCCTTTCTCTGTAACTATGGATACTGTAGGGACTAAAATCTTCTCAACATCGTCTTTCACTTTAAATTCTAAGTCGGCAGTCATTCCGACTTTTAAATCATTGTAAGGCTTCTTAAATTTTAAAGTTACTTCGAATGATGTAACATTATTATCTTTAATTGCTCTTGGAGCAATTTTTATAATTTTTGCTTCATACTTATTTGATGGGTAAGATTCAATCCTAATCAAAGCTTCTTGATTGATTTTTATACGACCTATATCACTTTCAGGAACCTTAGCAATAACCTCCATCCCATCTGATAATTCAAAGATATAGTTTTTTACTGATGAATTTGAACCTAAATTAGAAGATGGTGCAACGTATGAACCGATTTCTGCATATTTACTCGTAATAGTTCCTGAAAAAGGAGCTTTTATTTGGTAAAAACTTTTTTCATATAAAGCGTCATTAAGTTTGGCATTACTTTTGTTAAATCTATTTTTAAAATCCTCAAAATCTTCTTTACTTATAGCACCTTCTTCGAATAGGAATGCTCTTCTTAAATAATCTGACTTTTGTTTTTCATTAATGAGTTTTAATTCCTCAAGTTTAAAAATAAAATCTTTGTCATCTAAAGTTGCTAATAATGCATCTTTTTTGACGTAATCACCTTCCTCGACATTAATTGTATTAATAAAACCTTGCTTCCTTGGACTTATCTTGACAGATCTAACTGCTTTAATTTCTCCACTACTATTTATTTTTTCAGATAAAAATCCTTTCTCTACAGATACAATGTAGTTTGAAATGTCTTTTGGTTGAGACTTCTTTGTACTATTAAATATAAAAATCATAAGACTAGTAAATATAAATAATATTATTCCTGATTTATAATTAATATTTTTTTTAATAAGCTCAAACATTTTTTTTACTTTTTTAAGAACATCAAGGAAAAATAATTTGAAATGAAGATTAATCAAATAAGATTATTACTTCTTTATCTGGGATAAGATAATTTTTATTATATTACTTAGAATTACTCTTTGATTATTTTCTAAAAATTTTATATGTTAAAAGCTGGAATCGTAGGTTTACCTAATGTAGGAAAATCAACTTTATTTAATGCCCTTGTTGAGAACTCCAAGGCTCAAGCTGCAAACTTCCCTTTTTGCACGATAGAACCTAATAAAGGCATTGTATCTGTGCCTGATGAGAGGCTTCATGAACTTGGTAAATTTAGCTCAAGTTTAAATATTATTCCAACAAAAATTGAATTTGTTGATATTGCTGGTTTAGTAAAAGGGGCTAGTAAAGGAGAAGGTTTGGGTAATAAATTTTTATCAAATATTAGAGAGGTAGATGCAATAGTTCATGTGGTTAGATGTTTTGAAGATAATGAAGTTATTCATGTTTCGGGTAAAGTTGATCCTTTAGATGATATTGAAATAATTAATTTAGAATTAAGCTTAGCTGATTTATCTCAATTACAAAAAAGAAGAGAAAGATTAAAGAAACAAACAAAATCAAGTAAAGAAGCGCTTAATGAGGATTTATTATTGGAAAGAATTGAAAATCATCTTGAGAAAGGTAATTCAGTAAGATCCATAGAATTGTCTAGTGAAGAAAATGAAATTATTAAACAACTAGGATTTTTAACTGCAAAACCCATAATATATGCGACTAATTTAAGTGAAATTGATTTAGAAAAAGGTAATCTTTTTTCCAAGAATGTTAATCAATTTGCTTTAAATGAAAATACAGAATGTATCAAGATTTCTGCTCAGGTAGAATCGGAGTTAATAGATTTAGATCCACATGAAAAAATTGATTACCTAAAAGGGATTGGTGTAGAGGAGGGTGGTTTATCTTCTCTAATCAAAGCCACCTATAGACTTTTAGGATTAAAAACATATTTTACTACTGGGGAGAAAGAGACAAAAGCATGGACAATTAAGAATGGTATGACTGCTCCTCAAGCTGCTGGAGTAATTCATACAGATTTTGAGAAAGGATTTATTAGAGCTCAAACTATTTCTTATAATCAATTGCTAGATGCGGGATCGATCACAAATGCTAAAAATAAAGGACTTATTAGAAGTGAAGGTAAAGAATATATAGTAAAAGAAGGAGATGTAATGGAATTTTTATTTAATGTTTGATGTGAAAAATTATTTTTATAGTTTTATGATTTTTAAATGATTTTGCATATGAGTAATTATTTTTGCCCATATTGTAATCCAAAGTATCAGTTCTTTGAAAAAAATTCTGAAGGAAGAATAGTTTGCGGCCTTTGTGGAGAATACATAACACAAAAGAGATTTATTACTTTTAAACAAATTATTGCTTTGGTGGTTATTTTTTCATTTACATTTCCCTTTATATACATACTCTTCAACTCTTTAAAAAAAATAAATATTTATCAGAAAAGAAATTATCAAACTTATGAAATTAATTTTACAAAAAAAATTTAATTACTATCCTCTACATTTTGAATTATTTAGGCATGAATTCGAATTGTTTTTATAAATATTTTTTTTATTTTTTAACTCCTTGCAGTGATTTAAGCAACCACCATTGTAAGTATTGTGAGCTTTAATTTCTGAATCAGAATACATAAAAAAAAGAAAAGAAATAATAATCGATCTAAAAATTTTTACTTTCATTTTAAAACTTTTTTAATATTTTAATCTAATGCCTATTCGTGATTATATTAACTTTCTTAAATGATATATTTATACTGTTTATAAATTAAATTTAATGAAGAAAATTTCTGTTTATTAGTCTAGGATTGTTAAAAAATAGTCCATTTTTTTTCTAAAAGGTATCAAACTTTGTTTTAATTTCTAATAGGCTCTCAAATAATTAAAAAGTTGTTTTAATATAAAGATAATATTAAATTTTTGATAATGAAAATTTTGGGATTTCTCAAATATTTTTTTAGTTTTTTCTTTTCACTGATGTTTCTTACAATGCCAGTTTTTGCTGGTGCTAACGTTGCAGTAAAAGGTGAGGGTGATGAAGTACCAAGTTATGTTCGTTCTGATATAACTGGATATGATTTTCACGGTGAAGATTTACATCTTTCATCTATTGCAGGAGCCATAGCTAGAGATGCAGATTTTAGTGATGTAGATCTACATGGCACAACTTTAACTTTATCAGATCTTAAAGGGTCTAATCTTAATGGAATTAATTTAACTGATACACTTTCTGATAGGGTTAATTTTCAAAAGACCGATTTGAGAAATGCCATATTAGTCAATATGATTGCTTCTGGAAGTAGTTTCGCTGGAGCGCTAATTGATGGAGCTGACTTCACGTTTGCTATCCTTGACAGTGAAGATCAAAGAAACCTTTGCAAAATAGCAGATGGTGTTAATCCAACAACTGGTGTGTCTACTAGAGACAGCTTAGAGTGTAATTAAAATCCTTATAAAAATATTTTTTCGCCATTTATAAATTTATAAATATTTTTTTCTTCGTCCATATAAATATATTCCCCGTTAAGCTTAGATTTATTAAATCTTGCTAGTCTAGATCTATGAATATTAGATTTAATTGAAATATTTTCATCTTTTTCATATAAACCTATAGTTATATTAATACTAGGATCTTGTGAAATTTTTTCATTATTTCTTGAAAAGATTTTTTCAATTTTTGATTCTTTACTTATTAAATCATTTCTAAATTTGATAATTTTTTTATTCTTTTTAAATTTCGAAGATCTTATTTTTAAAAGTAATAAAATGACGCAAATTATGATGAGAGATATAAACATATCATTTCATTTTAATTTTAATATCAAAACCAATATTACTCTCATCAGTAAGGATTTCTTTCTTGTAAATACCATAAGAAAGTATTTCTGATAAATCTTTAAATGATTGATAAACAATAAAAGCAATTAACAAAGTTGCGAATATGTAATTATCTACTAAAGAATCTAAATTTTTATTCATTGATATTTCAAATTTAAATATCTTGGTTTATTATATTTTTCACTTTAGGATAAGGACCAAAGTTCTCAATACAATTTCTCCCTAATACTGTACCTAATTTTATTGTTTTTTCAATAGACCAATCAGATGACATCCCAAATAAAATTCCAGCTGCGAATGAATCACCACAACCATATGAATCTAAAATCGGATTGTCATTTATTATTGCATCGAAATGACCTCCAGGGTATGATATACAACCTTTTTCACCTTCGGTTTTAATTATAAATCTAGGCTTTTGTTTTAAGTCTGCAAAAGAAAAAGATTCGTCTGGATCAATTTTGCTTCCAATTAAACCGTCCAATAAAACTTCTGAGTCATTTATTATTTGAATACCTGCTCTAGGAGTTGTACATAATACTTTTGCTTCTCTAGATGTCTTGAATATATTCTCATCTCCTGCGGTTATAAAAACACCATCCATATTTCTTAAGATCTCCCAATCTAAATTATCACTGAATAAGGGTGATAATCTTTTGCCAATAATTGTTATTGATCTCTCACATTCTTTATCAATTAAACTAAAACCTTTTCTTGTTGGTTCATCTCTCCAGGATACATGCAATTTTAGGCCCATTTCTTTAAGTAATTTATAACTTTTTTGCCCATACAAGTCTTTCCCTAAAGATGTAAAAAAATGTACATCATTATTTGTTAATTCAAAAAGTGTTCTGGCAATTAATACTCCTCCGCCTGCTGGTAACTCTAAAGATTTCTTGGCATGAGAAATTATTCCTTTTTTAGGAAAATAATCAACTTTTAGGAAATTTACCCATTCAACATGACCAATTACGGCAAATTTTAATTTTCCTTTTTTTTGTTTATTATTTTTGTTTAAATAATTTTCATCTTTGAGCATTAGTTTAAAAAATACTATTATTAAGTTAAATATATAACCAGAATGAACTCATTAAATTTATCAAAAGATAATAAATACAGATTAAGTTATTTATATCTTCTCTTATCAATATTTGGTGCAATATTGCCAATGTTATCAAATTTTCAATTTGCTATGGATTATGGAGCATCTTTTGATATCGTTAATTTTATTCAACTAGCCAATGCTAATCCTGCCGCTGAATCAATTTCAAGGGATTTGCTAATAGGAGCAAGTGCCGTTTTTATTTGGATAGTAAACGAATCCCAGAAATTAGAAATTAAGAATATGTGGATTGTTTACATTGGCACTTTTTTAATTGCATTTGCTTTCTCTGCTCCTTTCTTTTTATTTTTGAGGGAAAGAAGATTAATTGAAATAAATAATTTAAATTAATATTTTTTTGAAAACATTGAAGTTGTTATTACTAAGCATAATATCGAAATTGAAATCCAAATAATAGAGGCATTTCCATAAGTATCTAGAATTCTTCCTGATATCAAAGGGCCTAAAAAATAACCTAATGCAAAACATTGAGAGAGTAATGCAAGTGCAAATCCTTTTTTATTAATCGGGGCGATGCTATACATAATTTCCGTAGAAGTTGGCAAGAATGATGATATACCAATACTGCAAAAGATGATTCCAATTAACATCATAATAATTCCAAGATCTTTAAAATAGCTTGAGCTGTAGAGCAAAAAAGTACTAATACCAAAATTTGCCAAACTTACTTTCAAGCCAAATAATTTGCTTTTTTTAGATAACCAATTACCAATAGGCCATTGAAAAATAAATAAAAATATTAATTGTACTGAGATTATAAAACTTGTAGTGCTTTTGCTAATGGATTCTCTCCATATACCCCCTTTTACAAAATCTAATGGTAAGGTGACTTGGATTAAAGCTAGGCAAGTTGTCATTAATAAAATCGAAAAGATTATTATTTTTGTATCCTTATGCCACTTTTTATGAGATTTATTGTTCTCATTTAAATTGCTAATTTCATAATTATCTAGAGCTATTGTTATTATCTTCTTATTATTGGAAATAAGAAAGATTATTACGAACATACATAAAATGTCATTCAAATATATGAACTTAAAATAAATAAAAGAATTTAATATACTTCCAATTAATACCCCCATAAATATTCCTAATGCTTCCGAGCTTCTTACTAGAGCATAAGCTTTAGAAGTCTTAAGAGGTTTACATAGATATGGAACGGCAAGTTCAGCCGTAGGCCAATATACTCCTGCAGCTGCTCCGATAAATGATTGTCCTAATATGTATAAAAAAGTATCTTTTGAGAAAATTAATAATAAACTTGCAATTATGCTCAATATTGAGGAAACCTTAAGTGGTAAATTGATATTCTTATTTTTATTGAGATAATCCCCTGTAATAAACCTTGTTACAGTTCCAACAATTGCTGATAATGTAAAACCAAATCCTATCTCTGTTGCAGTTAATCCAATATTATTAAAGATAAGTGATGTTAAATAAATTACTCCTCCTGCGCCAAATGAAGCAAAAAATCTTATTTTAGTAATTAACTTTAATTGGATAGGAAACTGTATCCACCATGTGCTAATCGCTTTAAAACTATTTAAATTAATCACAATTGAAAACCATTTTTATAATTTGTTTTGGCTTCATTAACATCTTTTTAGGAGATTTTAATTCTAAAGCTGCTGAAAGGATAAATATTGAATTTGAAGAAATGTCTATTCCTATAGCAATAGACCAATTATCAAATTTAAGTACTTTTAGAGAAGATTCTACTGAATTAATTGAATGGTTTAAAACTAAGCAAATAAAAAATTTTCTACAGCTTTCTAGGTTTCTAGAATTTCCTATATTTAAACAAGAAGGATTTTCTAAGCAAATATTAAGAAGTTGGATGGGAAGAAAATTAATATCCCAGTTAAGTCAAACAATTATTATTCCAAAAGACAAGGATGGTGTACAGATTTTTAATACTATTGAAAATTTATTTGATAAGAAACAAGAAATATCAATACTAGATATTTTAAGGGAAATTCCTAATAAAGAAATCAAACTTAATTTAAATAATTTAATTTTAATAATTTCCTCATGGAAAAAAGAGTTAGAACAACAACAAGCTTTAGTTGAAAAGCTTAATTTGGTAAAAATATCCGATTTGAAAGATTCTCATTATTTAAAAAAAAAAGAAATTGATGCTTTCAGGATATATACAAGGGAAATAGATGTTTCTCATAGAGACAAGCCTATTAATATAGAGATTTTTGAACCAAATATTATTGATTTAAAAAAAGATTTGATAATTTTTATGCCTGGATTAGGAGGAGATAATGGAAATTTTAAATGGATTGGCAAAGCATTGGCTAATAGAGGTTGGCCTGTAATTTTTATTGATCATCCTGGTAGCAATTCAGAAGCTTTTAATTCAGTAATTAATGAAAATGATACTCTCCCTGGAGGGGCAGATATTTTCCTTTATAGGATTAAAGATTTAGATGAGGTATTGATTTCTTTTGAAAATAATTCTTTAGGATTTCAAAATAAATCTTATATCCTAATGGGCCATTCTCTTGGTTCACTAATTTCTTTTTTATATGAAGGTAATCCTCCCATAAATGGTCTTGATAAAAGGTGTGATAATGCATTGAATGATTTAGGGTTAACAAACTTGTCTAAATTATTACAATGTCAATTATCTGAAATACCCATTCCAGAATTTAATAAATCATCAAAGTTAAGAGCAATAGTTGGTTTTAGTGCTTTTGGTGGGCTGATTTGGCCTAGCTCTAATAGTTCAGGAATTGATGTCCCAATTTTATTAATTGGAGGAACTTATGATTTAATAACACCATTAATTAGTGAGCAATTTAAGGTATTTTTAGCGAATGAAAATAATAGCTTAAGTCGATTTTTAATCATTGAAGGAGCAAGTCATTTTTCACCAATAAGGTTTGATAAGAATCAATTAAAAGGTGATGTTTTTAAAATAAATAAAAATTTTATAGGAGTTTATCCAAATGATGTACAAAATCTTTCAATTGAAATAATAATAAAATTTCTAGATACTTTAGATAGAAAAAGAGGTTTATTAATTGAGAAAAGAAATACTAATAATTTAAATTTTCATGTACTTAGTAAAAAAGAATTAATTGAAATGCAAAAAAATTAATATTCGATTCTTGGATCAAAAAAAGCTATAAGTATATCAATTACTAAATTTATTGAAACTACTATCAATGAAGTAATAATAACTATTCCTTGAACAACAGTATAATCTCTTTGGAGAATTGCTTCATGCAACCTTAGGGCAATTCCTGGCCATGAAAAAGTAACTTCAATTAGTAAGGCACCTCCAGCCAAGGATGCTATTGCAAAACCAGTGATTGTTAATATTGGTAGTAAAGCATTTGGTAATGCATAATTAATAAAAATATTTCTATCTTTAATTCCTCTAGTAATTGCAGCTTCTATGAAATCGCTTTTATAAGCTTTTTCAAGATTTAATCTAAATGATCTACTAAAAACACCACTTAAAAGAAATCCTAAAGTCAAAGATGGTAGGGCTAAATGATAAATAGCACTCTTTAATGCGAATAAATCTTGGGCAATGAGACTATCTAAAATTAAGAATCCAGTAACTTTTGGGAAATCATAGAAGATTGAAAATTGTCCCCCTATTGGAAAAATTCTTAGTAAAATGGAAAATGTTAATTGCATCATCATTGCCCCCCAAAATGGTGGTATGGCATAAGAACTAATTCCTAAGATCCTTGAAAAATAGTCATATTTATTATTTTTATTTTTTAATCCTAAATATCCTAGAGGGAAGCCAATACAAATAGCAATAAATATTGAAATTATGCCCAGTTCAATAGTAGAAGGCAAAGATTCTTTTATTATATTAATAACAGGCTCTTGAGTACTAAGCGAATCTCCAAAATCTAAATGAATTAAGTCCCTTACATAGTTAATATATTGTTGAAATAATGAATCATTTAATCCTAATTTACTTCTTAAGATTTCTCTGGCATTCTTATCTGCCCCGGAACCTAATATGGCATCGACAGGATCTCCTGGTGCAATTCTCAAAAGGATAAAAACTAATGAAGAAATTAACCATAAATTTAATGGGATTAGAGAGATCTTAATAAAAAGATAATTTATTATTTTATATAAGTTTTTAATCATTAATAATTTCTAAATTACCCATTAGAATTCTGCCTGCAGAATTAAAAATTGGTTTGGAGATATTTTTCTGGGACCATGCCTTTTGAGAAGATATCCAAATTGGTATATATGGAACTGATTCAGAAGCTATTTTCTCAATTTGATATAGTTTATTCAACCTATCTATGCCACTAAGTTTTTCGCTTTCTAAAAATAGATCCTCTATTTTCTCTGAAGCCCAAAAACTTCCACTGTATACAGATTCTCCTTCAATGCACACTGTACTCTTAAATTTATTACAACTTAACAAAGGTAAAAGATAAGCAGCTGGATCAGAATATGATCCAGTCCAATCAAGAATCACAGCAGTATAAATACCCTCTTTTAAATTCCTGTAAACAGTAGTTGATTCTATTCCATTTATTTCAATAGATAGGCACTCTCCCATTATTCTTTTGACATCCTGTTGCCAAAAAAGAGCAATTAATTTATCAGTTGTTACGTTTGATCTATAAGTTAAAGGCAACTCTAGAACTTTATCTTTGCAGTATCCGTACTTTCTAAGAATTTTTTTTGCTTCTTTAGGTTCATATTTTGGCCATTTATTAAGATTATTTTCTTTATAAAATTTCGGAATAATTGATTTTGAGGGATATCTAAGACCGTAACTTACTTTCTGGCTTATCAATTCTCTATTTAAGCTTTTTGCGATAGCTAATCTTATTTCCTGATTATTTAGTGGTTCTTTATTAGTCCTTAAACTTATAAAACTTATTTCTGTGGATTGACTAATCCCTTCATTGATTTTATTGTTTTGGCTAATTTCCTTTAGCTTGGATCTCAGAGTATCTTCAATTGAATTTGATAATAGAACATCAATTTGTCTACTAATAAGAGCCCCATATAATGTTGATGAATTTGAATATCCAACAAAATTAATACCTTTATTTCTTGGTTTCTCTCCCCAATAATTTATGTTTGGCGATAATATTTGAATATTATTAGAAAATCTCTTTAATTTATATTTTCCAGTACCTATGAATTTATCATTCATATATTTATCAAAATGATTTTTATAATAATCTGGAGATAAAGCAGTTAAATTAATTGAGGTTAGTAAATTTGCAATAGAACTTGAAGGTTGATTTAAATTAATAATGAGTATGTCAGGTTTGGGATCTTCAATAGATTTTATTTTGTTTTCAAAAATGTAATTATTTGTCCCGATTTTTAAAAATCTTTCCAAGGTGAATTTCATTGCAGAAGAGTTAAAAAGAGTCCCATCATGAAATAAGATATTTTCCCTTAATTTAATTTGTAATCTTAATTTATCTTTAGATAATACTGGAATACTTGAAGCTAATTTGGGAATCAATTTACCTTTTTCATCTACTTCATAAAGGGTATCTCCTAGGGCATTAATTAATTGCAAAGATTTTAACGTAGTTGCTCTTGCAGGATCTAAAGATTCTATTTTTCCAGAACTTCCAATTGTAATTCCTGAAAAATTTATAGACTTTTTACATGAATTTTGAAAAAGAATAAAAAAAAGGGAAATTATTGATATAACAATTTTTTTAAAATTTAACATTTATTTGATATAGCCTTAATTCTTAATTTCGCATGTAATGGAAATCATTACATTTTTTATGGATAATGTGAATGTCTCATATTCTTCAAAGTTTAAAGGCCATTCTCTAACCCAACAAATATTTTTTGTTTTATTAATTCCTATAACTTGAAAAATTTTTTCTGAATTTCTTATTTTTATACAATTCCCAAGATCAATTATATTTGAAATAGTTTTGTTTATTCCATAATCCATATCTTTTCTATTGGCGATTTTCATAAACCCATATCAAATCTTTATATCCCGATTTAACAAGGTATTTAGACTTTTGCAAATTAATCTAAATACAATTTAATTGACTAGCAATAAATTTTACTTCACTTAATGAATTTAATTCCTCTTTAGAAATCTCTATGCTTCCTTTTTCTACCTCGTGAGTAATTACAACAATTTCAGCTTCATTCTCATGAGCATCTAATTGGACAATTGACTCTATTGAAACTCTATTATTTCCAAAAATATTGCCAATTTGACCAATTACACCTGGAGAATCTTTACAAATAATTCTTAAATAATTCTTTTTCCTAATTTGATTTGATTTTATGACATGACATTCTCTCCAGAAATTGAAGCTCAATAATGGATCAATAAAAAAAGATTTATCTACTCCTTTATTAGTTGATATTGCCTTTAAATTTAAAATATCAGAAACAATAGATGAAGCTGTTGGTCCGCTACCTGCTCCAGGTCCATAAAGCATAATTTCTCCGACATGATCACCCTCAACTAATATTGCGTTATTAACTCCTTCAATAGATGATAAAGGATGATTTTTTGGAATAAGCGTTGGTCCGACCCACACATTTAAAGGAAGAGATTTCTCAGAATTGTTAATATTATTTCTCTCAGAAACTGCTAAAAGTTTGATTTCAAAACCTAATTTATTCGCATATTCAATATCTTTTAGATCAATTTTATTTATTCCTTCAGTGTAAATATTATTACGATTTATTTTCCCCCCAAAGGCAATTTCGGTAAGGATTGAAATTTTATCAGCAGCATCATGGCCTTCTACATCAGCAGTAGGATCTAATTCTGCATAACCTAGTTCTTGGGCTTCCTTCAAGCTTTCTTTATAATCAGCTCGTTCTTTCGACATTTTTGAAAGAATAAAGTTTGTAGTGCCATTAATTATTCCAATCATTTTCATTATCTGATTACTTTTTAGAGATCTTTTTAAAGGTTCAATTATTGGGATGCCTCCGCAAACAGCTGCCTCAAAAAGTATATAAACTTTATTCTTTGCAGCAGCTTTGTGGATTTCTTCTCCAAATCTTGCCATTACTGCTTTATTAGCCGTAACCACTGACTTTCCTGCGTATAAGGATCTTAGAATTATATCTTTTGCTATATCGATTCCACCCATAACTTCTACAATAACATCAATAGATGGGTCTTCAATTAAAATATTTGCATCATCAATTAGTAAATTTTTGTCGAAATTAGTTTCTCTATTCTTAGATAAATTTTTAACTACAATATTTACAATTTCAATATCCTTTAAAATAGGGTGATTATCTTTTTGGCTATTTAGTATCTTATACACTCCTTTCCCAACAGTTCCAAATCCAATAATGCCTATTCTGCATTTATTCATCATTTCAATGTTATTAATAATATCAATTTTATATTATTGACTACTTAAAATTTCATTGGCTTGAGATTTCATCTTTATTAATATATTCAAAAAACCATTAGATCTTGAGGGTGTTAAACTTTTCTTGAGTCCAGTTGCGTCTATAAAGTCATTATTGAGAGTTAAAATCTCTTCTGGAGAAAGTCCGTTTAACCCATTTATTAAAAAAGATAATAAGCCCTTAGTAATTAATGCATCAGAGTAACCTTCCCAGTAAATCTTCCCTTGACGTAATAATCCTTTGACATAAACTTCTGATACACACCCTTTGACTTTATATTTTGGGATCAAGATCTCTTCACTTGGTGATGGTAATTTTTTCCCTAACCATAAAATAAACTCATATTTTCTTTTTGGGTCATTTGTAGATTTAAGCTTTTCTACAAATTCAACTAGCTTTTCATACTTATTTTTATTTTCCATTAATTCAAGATAAATCATGTAAACATCAATTTATTATCTATATTAGAATTCTTTTTTCAGTTATGAAGCCGTTCAAAGGAATATCCCAATCTCCTTTTGTTAAAAAGGTTTCACTAACGCACTTTTCAGGTAAGACTCCAATACAAGGAATTGATCTCCAATTGATATCAGATCTAAGTTTATCAAAATATCCACCTCCGTATCCAAGTCTTGTTAGTCTTTTATCAATTGAAAGACAAGGAACAAATATATATGATATTTGCTGATGATTTAATAGAGTATTATTATCAGGCGTTGGAATTCCATTTAAATCTTTCACGAGAGGTGCATTATCCCATATATAGTATTCTATCTTTTTATCTTTTTTTGACTTTGGCAAGGCTAATTGATATCTCTTTTTTAAATCTCTTAAATCTACTTCAAATTTAAGAGGCCAA
>CEUK01055901.1_pt1 | contig 18822 bp, 14 predicted proteins | sample 356451 | NCBI WGS metagenome assembly CEUK01 (sample SAMEA2622843, study PRJEB7988) | marine metagenome | isolation source: saline water (ENVO:00002010), including
GCGCCTGGTCACCGGTGACGCTGAGGGTGTCGGTGTTCCGGTTGAACTCGAGCCCCACGCGATTGGGCGTGCGGATCTCGATCGGCAGCGACATGGAGAACAGCGTGTCCAGCGGCGACTCCAGGTCGAAGATCTGCAGGATCGTCTCCTCGGGCCCCGGTCGCGACCGGGCGCTGGAGAGTTCGAGCAGCTGCCAGGTGTCGGGTTCGGTCTCGTACTCCCAATCCGCCCGCTGGTCCCCCGATTCCCAGATGCCTTCGCCCACCACCCGGTCGAGCACCGAGCCGCGGAGACGAAGCGGTTCGGGCAGCTGGACGAACGAACCGTCCCAGGACTGCAGACCGACCGACATGATCTGCTCCTCGGACAGGGTGATGCGGGTGTCCCCCCCGAGGTCGACGCGATCGGTGAAGCCCGACACCGCGGTATCGGCCTGCCCGGTGCCCTGGGCGAAGGTCGTCGTCAACGAACGCGGCACGGAGATGAACAGTGCGATGCTGGCGGCGAGTCCGACCCCGAGCAGCCCCAGGGTGATCCGCCGGAAGTCCCGTCGGACGCGGGGCCCCATCACGGGCCGTCGGGGCAGATCCACCGGCGCGGTCTGGTCCACCACCTGCCCCAACTGCATCCGCACCAGTTCCTGGCCGTGGTACAGCTGGAAGAGCAGCAGCACGGTGATGGCGAGCGCCGTCCACGCAACGAGCAGCAGTCCGAAGAGGAGATCGATCGAGACCAGCGCCGCAAGCACCATCAGCAGCAGGCTGAGAATGAGGCGTTCGGCCTCGTTCTCGATCGACCGCCGCTCGTAGACCTTGATCAGGGTGAGCCACACCACGAACGTTCCGATGCACTGGATCGCGGCCCCCGGCTCGCGCACGATCGAGAGCACGGCCCAGATCAGGGCGACGCAGGTCAGGAACAGGGACCACGGCCGGGGCAGCACCCGACCCCGCGGTCCCTCGCAGACGGAACGGCTGGCCACGGTGAGCGCGCCGGCCACGAGCACGAGCAGCAGCTCCTGCTGCGCCATGCAGTGGGCCACGATCGCGGTGAACACGAGAAGGAAGGAGAGACGCGGATAGAGGCGGTCGAGCTTCATGCGGCATCGTCCTGACGCGGCTCCCGAGGCGGGGCCGACGCGGATTCCCGAACGAGTTCGGGGAGCTGGCGACCGGTCAGGTACCAGGCGTCCTGCCGGGCATTCAGCGGTCGCACCCGATCCGGCCGGATCACGATCAGTCCCGCGTGCTCCATGTCCGAGACGGGCCCTGACACGGCGGTGCGGTCCGCGTCCAGATCGATGCCCGCGAGCATGGTCATGATCCGATGCACGTGCCAGATGCCCGCGCGGAACGGCAGCGAGGGTCCGGTGTGCCCGAGCACGGTCACCGCGACCTCGAGTTCGCGATCGACGGCCGCCGCGACCAGCGACGCGGCCAGACTGATGGACTGCTCCTCGAGCATTCGAGCGGTGACGGATTCCGCGTCATCCACCTGGAGCATCCCGGTGGGCGTCGACAGGTCGAGGACCACCCGGACCCGGGGCGGCGACGGACTGGACCGTTCGATCCCGAGGAGTTCGTCGCGGTGGGCGGACAGCTTCCACGCGATGTCGCGGATGCTGTCACCGGTACGCAGCTGCTTGACCCCGAAGTAGTCGTCGCCCTGCCCCTTCTGGTCGACGGTCCGGCGTCCGTCCGGCCCCCGGGGCGACAGCGACTCGAGCACGCGATCCTGCAGCTCGTGCACCTGCGGATAGACGAGCAGGTGCTGCGGCTGGCTGAAGGCCCGGGCCCGCCGGATCAATCCGAACGGAAAGCTGGTACGCACCAGGAATCGGTCGAACTCCAGTCGCCCGCGTGAGGATGGAATGATGATTCCCTGACCGTGCACGGTCTCCCCGGCGCCCACGTGCAGGATCCATCCCCGGGCATGCTCGAGGTCCAACCCCGGCTGCTCCCGATCGCGGTCCTCGTCGATGAAGAGCCCGAAGCAGGGAATGGACCGCCGACGGCGCGTGACGGCGTAGCCCACCACCAGCGGCTCGCCGGCCCGGCCGTGATCCGGAAGCTGCCGGCGGACGGACAGACCGCGGATCATGAATCGACTGCCGAGGATCGACAGTCCGACCGAGGCGACCAGCACCGCCAGCATCCAGAAGATGACGTTGTTGCCCTGCAGCAGGGCGGCGGGCGCCAGCAGGAAGAGCAGCAGCAGAAAGGTGATCGGCGCGTTGACCGGAAGCAGCTGTCGAGCCATGGCACCACCCGGGGGAACTCAGTCCCCTTCGTCCGTCGAGGCATCCGTGTCGGCCGGCGGCGCATCCTCGGCGGGAGGCGACGCCGCGGCATCGTCGGACCCTTCGTCCGAAGCAGCGGGCCGACGGGTCGGCTTGCGCCGGAGGCCTTCGACCTCCGGCAGATCGTCGATGCCGGAGAGCCCGAACACCCGCAGGAAGTCCTTGGTCGTCCCGTACAGCATGGGACGGCCCAGTTCCTCGGCCCGTCCCGCGATGCGGACCATGCGACGCTCGAGGAGCCCCCGCAGGACCTCGCCGCAGGCCACGCCTCGGATCGCCTCGATCTCGGCCCGCATCACCGGCTGGCGGTAGGCGATGATCGAGAGCGTCTCCATCGCGGCCGGGGTGAGATGGGTCTGCTGCCGCTGGGCGTGCAGCCGCGAGAGGACCGGGGCCGACTCCGGCATGGTCATCACCTGCCATCCGCTGGCCACCCGCACGATGCGGAAGGTTCGTCCCGTGGATTCGTAGGAATCGTTGAGTTCGGAGATCGCGAGCTCGACCCCGTCGACTCCGGCGGCTTCCGCCAGCGCACGGTCGCCGAGCGGACGGTCGACCGTCATCAACACCGCTTCGATCCGCTGCGCAGGCGTCAGATCGCAGTGGTCGAGCTCCGCATTGGAGGCAGACGCGCTCGTATCGGCCATGACGGATCCTCCGTCCAAAGTGAGGGCGGCATCGCGCCGCGGAGATCAGACCCCGGTCGTGAAGCCGGCGTTGCGTCGGGACAGATGCACCCGGTCCCGGGCAATCTGCCGCTGACGGTTGAGTTCATCCATGTCCATGTCGTCCGTCGGCTGCGCGGAGCGCAGTTCGGCGAAGGCGGCCTCCGCTTCCGCGACGTCGAGTTCCTCGGCGGGCGTCACCGCCTCGGCCAGAATGGTGAGCCGGTCTCCCACGACGTGGGCGAATCCGCCTTCGACCAGGAACCAACGGCTGCCCGACGCCTCGTCGAGTCGCAACGCACCGGGAGCAAGGCTCGACAGCAGCGGTGACAGGCCGGCCATCATGCCGTACTGGCCGTCCCACGCGGGGAAGCGGGCGTACGTGACTTCGCCGTCGAAGACGGAGGCCTCGGGAGTGATGATCGTGCACTGGAATGACTTGCTCACGGGTGAACCTGCCTGCAACAAGAGGGTCGCACTGCGAAACCGACGTGGTCCCGCACTCAAGGTCCTCATCTTAGCGAGTGGACCCCGACCCGGTGCGGAGACGGCTCAGTCCGTCGTCGGAGCGTTCAGCATTCGAATGGCCCGGTCGATGAGGCCCCGGACGTGGTCGGCACAGGTCTTGTCCATTCGGATGGCCTGGAAGCTGCGAAGCAGGGCACCGTCGGACTGGGTGCTGATCCGCCGACCGGCGTGCACCAGACCCGCGGCGATGACGAGGGCGTAGCAGTACGCGGCCATTCTTCGGTCCCGGGCGTTCTCACCCATGACCCGCCAGGCCTTGAAGGCGTCCTTCAACTGGATCAGGACCTCGACGGGGATGTCGGGGTCGTTCACGAGCGAGAAGATTCCGGCGGCCCGCGGGCAGGCGTCCTGGACCAGCCAGTCGGCCGTCGCCATGGATGGATCCGATTCGGTCTCCACGGCCCAGCCAAGGGCGGTGCCGAGTTGGCTTCGGGAGCGCGGAATCATCGCTCGTGCACCAGCAGGTCGAGCAGATCCTCGAGTTCCGACTTGGTCACCAGTGAATCCGTCACGGTCGATTCCGCCTCCTCGACAAGGGCTCTGGCGAAGCGGCGCTTGACCGTCACCATCATGTTGGCCGCCTGCGCGGCATCCGCGATCCCCCAGTTGGCCACGAGATGCTCGTAGGGCTCCGGCGATTCTCCGTGGAGTTTCGGACGCACCACGCGACGCGCGAACACCTCCCAATACGCCTGCTGCCCGCGACGCATGCAGTCGATTCGAACTTTTTCGAGAACCTCACGCACCAGGCTGGCGGCCCATTGGGCATGAAAGGCGGCTTCGGGATCCTGGTCACGACTGATCGCCGACCAGGCTCCTTCCCCTGCATCCAACGAGAGCGGCGACGGCATGGGTCGACCGTCGGCTCCACTGGGAGCACGCTTCTTGCGGGTCGCGCGGCGGTGCTGCTCACGCACGTAGTTCGAAACGGACTTCAGCAGCAGCGAGCGGAATCGTCCGCGTTCCGGCGTGGCCGACTGGAGCAGGTTGCGGCCCAGCAGCACGTCGCAGAGGAACCCCTGGGTCAGATCCGTGGCCTCATCGACCGATTTGCCGCTGCTGCGGATGAAGGCGAAAACGGCCGGCCAGTACCGCTGCACGAGGCGATCCATCGCAGAGTTGGAGCGTGGTTCCGCGGCCGAGACGGCATCCATGATCATGGACCAGTTGGTCCGGGAATAGCCCATGGCATCCGTCTTGCCGGGATCGGGCATTGGACTGCTTGGCAATGCTGCCATAGGGTACTCCTGCTGTGGACAACCCAAGAGTGTCCCGGAACCATTCCCAAGCCCTGATTTCCTCGCAAATATTCGCCTTGGAACGTTTGACCAGAAGAAAATCGCGGAATATGATCCATATATCCGAATAGATGGATGGATTTACCTCTCTGGAGATATCACCTTGAGCCTCACCACGACGACGTCACCGAGCACCTTCATGAACACCGGCCTGCCCCTTCTGGGCTCAGAGCCCTTCAAGGTCCACAGCCTCGATCCCGAACTGGTCGCCTTCGGCCGCAAGGAGATCGAACTGGCCGAGCATGAGATGCCCGGGCTCATGGCCCTTCGTCGCCAGCACGGCGATGCCAAGCCGCTGGCCGGCGCCCGCATCACCGGATCGCTGCACATGACGATCCAGACCGCGGTGCTCATCGAGACGCTCACCGCCCTCGGCGCCGAAGTCCGCTGGGCGAGCTGCAACATCTTCTCCACGCAGGATCACGCGGCCGCAGCGGTCGCCGTCGGTCCCAACGGAACCCCCGACGCCCCCGCCGGCATTCCGGTCTTCGCCTGGAAGGGCGAGACCCTCGAGGAATACTGGTGGTGCACCTTCCAGGCCCTGCACTGGGGTGACGGCAAGGGCCCCAACCTCATTCTCGACGACGGTGGCGACGCCACCCTGCTCGTCCACAAGGGAGCCGAGTTCGAGAAGGCCGGCGCGTTCCCCGAGCCCGCCTCCGCCGACAACGAGGAGTACGCCTGCGTGCTGAGCGTCCTCAAGGAGCTCAGCGAAACCACGGATCCGATCTGGGACGAGATGGCCGAAGCGATCCGAGGCGTCTCCGAGGAGACCACCACCGGCGTGCACCGTCTCTACCACATGGCCGAGGAAGGCAGCCTGCGGTTCCCCGCCATCAACGTCAACGACTCCGTCACCAAGAGCAAGTTCGACAACCTCTACGGATGCCGGCACTCCTGCGTCGACGGCATCATGCGGGCCACCGACGTGATGCTCGCGGGCAAGGTCGCCGTGGTCTGCGGCTACGGTGACGTCGGCAAGGGCTGCTGCCAGTCCCTTCGGGGACAGGGCTGCCGGGTGCTGGTCACCGAGATCGACCCGATCTGCGCCCTGCAGGCGGCGATGGAGGGCTACGAAGTCGTGGTCATGGACGACGTGATCGGCGACGCCGACGTGTTCATCACGACCACCGGCAACTTCAACGTCATCACCGCCGAGCACATGGCGAACATGAAGCACAACGCCATCGTGGGCAACATCGGCCACTTCGACAACGAGATCGAGATGGCGACCCTGGAGAACCGTACGGACGTCGAGCGGATCAACATCAAGCCGCAGGTCGACGAATGGAAGTTCGCCGACGGCCACAGCATCATCGTGCTGGCCGAAGGCCGACTGCTGAATCTCGGCTGTGCGACCGGGCACCCCAGCTTCGTGATGAGCAACTCCTTCACGAACCAGGTCCTGGCCCAGATGGAACTGCACGCCAAGGCGGACTCCTACAGCCTCGACACTGTGCACGTGCTTCCCAAGCATCTCGACGAGATGGTCGCACGGCTCCACCTGGAACAGTTGGGCGTCAAGCTGACCGTGCTGAGTCAGGAGCAGGCCGACTACATCGGCGTCCCCGTGAACGGACCGTACAAGCCGGACTACTATCGCTACTGATTCCGCTCGAGCACCAGCACCGTCTCATCGAGCCCGTCCCCTCCGAGGATGAGCATGAGCTGTCGCTCCGGATCGATCTGAAGCATCAGCGGGCGGAAGTCGTCGCCCGAGGGCACGTCCTGGGCGGCGACGTAGTTCATCGGAATCACGTCCTCCTCCCCCGCGTCCAGGATCGTCCGCCGCTCCACGAGCACCGCCCCCGGCCCGGAAAGGGCGTGCGAGCGACGTGCGAAGTCGTGGAGCTGGGACCACCTGGCCATGGCCGCCTCGACTTCGGGTCCCGGAGCTGATGCGTCGGATTCCATGCCAACACGGTAGCAGGATGCCGTATCCCGGACCGCGGTCCCCCGTCCGGCTACCCTGTAGTGGTTCAACCCGCAGCAAGGAATGGATGAGATGATCTTCGAGCGAATCACCGAACCTGGCCTCTCCCAGTACGCCTACGCGGTCGGCTGCCAGGGCGCCAAGCGGATCGCCATCGTCGACCCGATGCGCGACATCGACGTGTACCTGGACTTCGCCCGTTCCCATGGCGTCGAGATCACGGAGGTCCTGGAGACGCACATCCACGCCGACTACGCCTCCGGGGCACGGGAACTTGCCGAACGAACCGGTGCCACCCTGCGTCTGTCCGCCTACGACCGCGGAGAGCAGTTCGAAGTCGGCTATCCGCACACCCCGGTGCAGCACGGCGATGAGATCGAACTCGGAGGAGTGCGGCTGCAGGCCATGCACACCCCCGGACACACCCCGGAGCATCTGAGCTGGCTGGTCTTCGATGTCCATCGCAGCCCCGGCACCCCCATGGCGATGCTCAGCGGAGACTTCCTCTTCGTGGGCTCGTTGGGACGACCCGATCTGCTGGGAGCGGACGCCACCGACGCACTGGCCCGACAACTGCACCAGAGCGTCGCCTCACTGGCGTCGCTTCCGGATTCCCTGGAGATCCATCCCGGACACGGGGCCGGATCCATGTGCGGCGCCGGAATGAGCGGCCGGCCGATGTCGACGCTCGGCTACGAACGCCTCACGAACCCGATGCTCGATCCGACCCTGGACCAGGACCAGTTCGTGCAGCGGATGCTTGCCAACCTCCCCCCCCGTCCGGATTACTACACCCGGATGAAGGTGCTCAACAGCCGCGGCCCCGCGACCCTGGGACCGATCTCCGCCGGCCCGTCGATCACTCCGGAGGACGCCGGACGACTCATGGGACAGGGGCATGTGGTGCTGGATCTGCGGTCGCAGACCGACTTCGGACGCGGCCACGTCCCGGGCTCCGTCTGCATCGGTCTCGGCAAGAACTTCTCGATGTGGTCGGCCTGGATGCTCGATGCGGACACCCCCATCATCCTTGCCGGCAACTCCGATCGAAACGTCGAAGCCGCCGTGCGGGGCCTGGTCCGGGTCGGACTGGATCGGATCGCGGGCCATCTGACCGGAGGCGTACAGGGCTGGATTGACTCCGGACTGGAGACGGCACGGCACGAGGTGATCCCCTCCACCGAACTCCAGGAGCGACTCGACGCCGGCGAACCGCTGTGCGTCCTGGACGTCCGCACCGATGTGGAGTGGAACAACGGACACATCGACGGGGCGGTCCACGTGCCCCTGCCCGAACTGCCCCGGCAGGTCGACCGTTTCGTCGGCGGCGACCCGGTGGTCACGGTCTGCAACGGAGGCTACCGGTCCGCGATCGCGGCCGCCCTGCTGGAACGGGCCGGCGCTACCGGAATCATCGACCAGCTCGGAGGGATGACGGCCTGGAATCGGGCCGGGTGCTCGACCACCACCGAAACCGCCCCGTCCGCCTGATCCGTCCGGTTTCCTCAATCGGCCGGGGACGGGTACCCTGTCCAGCCTCATGAGCGACTTCATCGGCCATGAATGCGGTCTTGCCCTGGTTCGACCCAAGAGGTCCCTGGACGAACTCCAGGAACTTCATGGCGACGCGGCGTGGGCGGTGCGTCGACTCCACCTCCTCATGGAGAAGCAGCACAACCGGGGGCAGGACGGCGCAGGCATCGCGACCGTCAAGTTCGACATGCCGCCGGGCGTCCCCTACCTGCGGCGGCTGCGATCGACGAAGCACAACGCGATCGAGCGCATCTTCGATGCGGTCACCCGGGAACTCGCACCCGTGTACCGTTCCAAGCGCACGTTCGACGCCACCGAACTCAAGCGCCGATGCGGACTGCTCGGAGACGTCTACATCGGACACCTGCGGTACGGGACGCACTCGAAGAACTCCATCCAGAACTGCCACCCGCTGGTGCGCAAGGACAACACGTCCAGCCGCAACCTCGCGCTCGCGGGCAACTTCAACATGACCAACTCCGAAGCCCTCTTCCAGCAGCTTCTGGAATACGGCCTCAATCCGGTCGGCGACTCGGACACCCAGGTCATCCTCGAACGGGTCGGATACTTCCTCGACCTGGAGCACCGTCACCTGCGATCGACGATGGGACCCGAATCGTTCCTTCGCCTGGAGGGACGGGAACTCGCCGACGCGATCTCGCGCGATCTGGACATCGTGCGGGTGCTGCGACGGGCCTCCGAACAGTGGGACGGCGGCTATGCCTTCGCCGGGCTGCTCGGCAACGGAGATGCCTTCGTCTGCCGGGATCCGGCCGGCATCCGCCCCCTGTTTTGGTACGAGGACGACGACGTCATCGCGGTGGCGTCCGAACGCCCCCCGCTGATGAGCACCTTCGCCGCGGAGGTCGACGACATCCGCACCATCGCCCCCGGCCACGTGCTGGTCATGAAGCGGGACGGCCGCGTCGAACACGTGCCCTTCACCGAACCGGTGGAACTCCGCCAGTGCACCTTCGAGCGAATCTACTTCAGCCGCGGCAACGATCCGGACATCTACGAGGAACGCAAGCAGCTGGGGCGAAACCTGGCCCGTCCGATCCTCGAATCCATCGATCACGACGTGGAGCACGCCGTGATCAGCTACGTGCCCAACACCGCGGAGTCCGCATTCTTCGGACTCGTCGAGGAAGTGGAACGACAGGTGAAGACGCACCGCGGCGAACACTTCTGGAAAACCGTGGAGGCAGGCACTCCAGATCCCGAGGAGTTCCGTCGCGCGATGAACTTCCGGGTCCGGGCCGAGAAGGTGGCACACAAGGACCAGCGGCTCCGGACGTTCATCACCCACGATGCGGCACGCCGCGATCTGGTGATGCACATCTACGACATCACCCGCCACGTGGTCCAGCCCGAAGACACCCTGGTGGTGCTCGACGACTCGATCGTCAGGGGAACCACCCTCCGGGAATCGATCATCACGATCCTCAGCCGTCTGAATCCGAGACGGATCATCGTCGCCTCCTCCGCCCCTCCGATCATGTACCCCGACTGCTACGGAATCGACATGAGCCAGCTCCACCGCTTCATCGCCTTCCAGGCCGCGGTCGCCCTGCTCGAGGAGCACGGCCAGTCGGACCTGCTGGAGGCCGTGGAACACGACTGCCGGGCCCAGCAGGACCTCCCGCCGGAGGAGATGGTGAACCACGTGGCCAGAATCTACGAACCGTTCACCCTGACCCAGATCGGCCAGAAGGTCGCCGAACTCGTCCGGCCGGACGATGTTCCCTGGAAGGGTGAACTAAACGTGGTCTATCAGGACATCAAGGGGCTTCAGGACGCCATGCCGGCCCATTCCGGAGACTGGTACTTCACCGGTCGATACCCCACTCCAGGGGGCTACAAGGTCCTCAACCGGGCTTATCTGAACTGGCGCGAGGGCGAGGATCGCCGGGCCTATTAGGGCTCCGCAGTACGGGTTGGCCTTGACTTGGAGGCCAAAAAACGATTCAATACCCCGCTTGGCCCTTCCCGTCCCGAGGAGGACGGGGGGTCGTGATTTTGCAGGAGTATTTCCGTGGCTCGCTATCTCGGTCCCAAGGTGAAACTGTCCCGTCGAGTCGGTGTTCCCATCGCCGACATCCCCAAGCACACCGCCCGTCGGCAGCTCAACGCGCCGGGCATGCACGGGTACCGGGGACGTCGTCCCAAGGACTACGGCATCCGCCTGATCGAGAAACAGAAGGTCCGCTACCACTACAACATCATGGAGAAGCAGTTCCGCCGGTACGTCGACGAGGCGAACCGCCGCAAGGGCAACACGGGCGAACTGCTCCTCCAGCTTCTGGAATCGCGTCTTGACAACGCCATCCGCCGCAGCGGCTTCGTACGGACCATCTGGGCCGCACGTCAGATGGTGACCCACGGACACGTCCTGGTGAACGGCCGGAAAGCCGACAAGCCGAGCATCCCGCTCAAGCCCGGTGACGTGATCACGCTGAAGGACGGCATCCACAAGGTCGTCCGCGAGAACATGGAATCACTGGCGGGGCACATCATCCCCAGCTGGCTCGAGCTGAATCCCTCCGAACTTTCGGCTCGAATCATCGCCACTCCGGTTCCGGACCAGATCCCCTTCGACGTCAACACCAACCTGATCGTCGAGTTCTACCGCTGATCCCGGCCCCGGCGCACGCCGGAACGATGCATCCATGAACAAGTTCCTCCGCAAGTACAACAAGTGGCTGCTCGCGATCTTCGGGAGTGGTCTCATGGTCATCTTCCTGATGCCCGAGATCCCCTCCCTGCTCTCGGGCATGGGGGCCCAGCGGGCCGTCGTCGGCACCATCGACGGCGAATCGATCACCCGATCGGAACTGACCAACATCCAGAATCAGGCCCAACTGGTGGATCGCCTCGGGCTCCAGCTCCCCTTCATCGGCCTTGTCGACAACTGGGAGCTCTGGTACCTGCTGGTCCACGAGGCCAAGTCGGCCGGCATGATCGGCGGCACGGCGACCAGCCCGATCCCGGTCGACTCCGCCATCGACATCAGCCGCAACACCGGCATCCCGCCGATGGTGGTCCAGCAGACCTACGCCAACTGGGCCGGCATCGCCAACTACCTCACCCACCTCGCCGCCAGCAGTCCGATGTCCGACCGCCGACTCCGCCTCGAAGGCCGTCGCCTGTTCGACTCGGCCGACGTCCAGATCGTCTCGCTGAAGGCCGAGACTCCTGCAGTCGCGATCGATCCCACCGAGGAGGAACTGCAGGCCCACCTCGACGCCTGGGGCGAGACCGAACCCGGCGAAGGCGACCACGGTTTCGGATACCGACTCCCGGACCGCGCCACCATCGAGTGGATCCGGATCCCCAAGGAAACGATTCGCAGTTCGATCGAGAACAGCGACGCCATGAACGACATCGAACTCCGGAAGTACTGGCGCCGAAACGAAGGCGAAGCCGGCATTCCGGCGGTTGAGGCCGGCGCCGAGATTCCCGCGACCGTCCGCACCCGTCTCCTCGACGAGCTCACCGAGCAGCGTCGCAAGGAACTCAAGCGGGTCATCGCGGACCGTCTGCGCAATCCCCGCCGCGGATTCTCGGAATCCAACGGCTTCATCATCCTTCCCGACGACTGGAACGACCGACGGCTGGCCTTCGACGACCTGGGGGCCTCGCTCCAGACGGACTTCGAGATCGATGCCCCGACCGTCGACCGCAGCGATGGCCTGACCGAGCTCAACGGACTGCGTTCGCTGGACGGCGTCGGACTGGCCAACACGGACAAGTACGGCCAGCGCCCCATCGGACTGGTCGATCTGGTGAAGCAGGCCAAGGAGTTCGGCGGCACCGGCCTCTACCCGGTCCAGTTGGACGTGGCCGGTCCGGTCCTCGAAGACCGCCAGGGCGACCTCTACGCCTTCCGGATCATCGAGACCGACGCCTCCCGCCCGCCCGCCTCGGTGGACGAAGCCCGCGAGGACCTCGTTCGCGATCTCAACCGGCTGGCCCACTACCAGGAACTCACGTCCGAGATCGATGCGGTCCGGATGCAGGCCCACAATGACGGACTGAGCGGACTGGCCGATGCGAGGAACGCCCGCGTGCAGGCCGCCTCCCTTCGGCAGTACGACCCCCGCTTCGTGCAGTTCTTCCTCCAGAACCAGAACTCGATGCCCAAGTCCCCTCCGGTGATCCCCGGACTCGGCGAGGACGAGGCCGTGGTCTCGGCCGTGCTGGACGAAGTCGCACGACTCCAGCAGGACGGCTCCCTTGCGGACCTCGACGTCACGGAACGCGTCGAGGTCTATCCCTCCGAGGACAACCTCGCACTGGTCGTGGTGCAGCTCAACAAGCGCACGCCGATCACGCTGAACGAGTTCAACCAGATGGCATCCAGCGGACTGCTCGGATCGCTCATCCAGATGGACGAACTCGACGGAACCAATCCGATGGTGGACTCCTTCACTCTGGAGTCGCTGATGGAGCGGAACAACTACGTCCCGGCCTCCACTCCGCAATCGGACGAGGACGCGACCGACGACGACTGATCCGACCCCGGTATCCGATTCAACTGACGCGGGAACCGGCCGGCAGCGGATGATCGATCCGCACCACGGCGAGATCGGTGGTGTTGCCTTCCCCATCGGCCGCGGTCGCAGCCAGCACCATTCCCTCACTTCGCTCTCCCCGGATCACACGGGGCTCGAGGTTGGCCACGATCACCACCTGGGAACCTTCCAGAGTGGACGGATCCTCGATCCACTTCCGGATGCCGGCGCAGACCTGCCGCCCCTCCTCGGTTCCGTCGTCCAGCTGCAACCGCAGCAGGCGATCCGCGTCCGGATGATGCTCCGCCTTGCGGATGGTGGCGACCCGAAGGTCGAGCCGGGTGAAGGTCTCGAAATCGATCGTGGACTGCAGTTCGGACACGGTGATTCTCCTTGGTGCTCGTGGATCGGCGGCCATGCTAGCGACTGATCTCCTTCGGGAGGCTCCCAAGGCCTCTTTCGTGGTGCGTGGCCCGAAAAACAACGACAATCACCGCACTTCTGAGTCCCCGGATCCGCGGCGGACTGTTAGATTGCGATGTGAGAAGGGCTGTGCCGCCGATCCGAAGTCGGGCGTGGCACTGGACTTGGATTCAACTCCGGGGGAGGGAGAAGATCACATGTCACGTCATACCAATTGGTGGACCGTCGCGGCGGCCTCCACACTCTTGGCCACCGGTGCCCAGGCCGACCTGCTCGGTCTGAATGCCCAGCTGGTCGACACCAACCACATCACCGGCACCAACGGACCCGCCGGAGACCACTACACCATCGACATCTTCGCGATCATGGAAGCCGGCGACCGCCTGGACGCCATGGCCGGCGACTCCACCGTACAGAAGATGATCACCTGCACGCCCGACGGCAGCTTCTGGCAGAACGCCTTCGGCGGCAACCTCTCGACGAACATCAACCCCGCCCTCTTTGCGGCCTTCCCCAGCCTGGAATACGACAGCTTCGTGACCATCGGCCTGCTCGATCAGACCGACAACGCACTGGCCGTGCAGGGCATCGACTTCACCGCCTTTGCCGCCGGTGGCGCCATCGACGCCAACAACGGCGCCTGGTTCGTGACCCCCGACGACGCCCAGGGCAACTCCGATCTCTACAGCTTCGGCTGCGGCGAGGAATACGCGGTCCGGGTGGCCCGACTGACCGTGATCGGATTCGACACGGCCGTCCACGTCGAAGGCCTGCTCCAGGGCAAGGACGCATCCGGTGCGACCGTCACCCTGTCCGCCTCCCTCGACGTCACCTACGCCAGCCTGCAGTTCGAGGACTGCAACAGCAACGGCATCGACGACAGCTGCGACATCTCCAGCGGCACCAGTCAGGACTCCGACGAGAACGGCGTGCCCGACGAATGCCAGACGTTCGACTGCAACGACAACGGCACCAATGACGCCGACGACATCGCCGACGGCACCTCCAGCGACTGCAACGGCAACGGCATTCCCGACGAATGCGACATCGCCGACGGCACGTCCAGCGACTGCGACGGCAACGGCACGCCCGACGAATGCCAGTCCAACGACTGCAACGGCAACGGCATTCCGGACACCTGCGACATCGCGGACGGCACGTCAGAGGACTGCGACGGCGACGGCACCCCGGACGAGTGCGAGCTCGACTCCGACGGTGACGGCATCATCGACGACTGCGAAGTGCCCCCCAACTACGTCAACCTGGAAACCAACGCCACCTACGAGTTCTTCGCCAACGCTATCGCGGACGCGGAAGAGGGCGACCGAATCGTCGCCCAGTCCGAAGCGTTCAGTGCTGAAACGCAGACGTTCGACTTCAACGGCAAATGCGTCCAGTTCACCGTGGACGGTTCCGGCGGCAAGCTCCCGGGCGGTGCCGACACCACCCAGGACATCATCTTGTCCCGGTGCGGCTCGTTCAACACCACCACGGCAACCCTCGCCACCGTCTACTCGGGTGTCGATGGCACCAGTCGCATCAATGCAAGCGACGGCATCTCGATGGATTCCGTCGTGGTGCGCCACGGCGTGGGCCTTGAAGTGATGGGATCGCCCGTCGCGATCAGCGGAAACACCATCCTGCGGAGAGCGTCCAGTTTCACCACGTCAGAGAGTCTGACACTGGGTGACTTCACGGTCATGGGCGAATACTCCTCCATTGAATCGGCATCCGAGGGGATCTCCAACCCCGGGTCGCTGAATGCTCAGGGAACCATCATCCACCACCTGACCAACGACAACACGATGAATGGCATCGGCGATCTGATTCAGATCGGCAACCTGTACAACAAACCGGGTGCCACCATCGACATCCTGCGCGGCGAATACTTCCTGGTTGGCAATCTCACCAACGAAGGAACGATCATCGGCACGATCGATCAGGGCGGACGAGGTGGCAGTGAAACACAGCCCGGCGATGGCATGAACATCACCGGCGACTTCACCGCCGGAGCAGGCACCAGCCTGAGCATGCCCCACGAGTTCTGGGCTGTCCGGGTCGGCGGCAACATCGACCTCGCCATCAACAACGCGGCCAACTTCGACATGAGCCTGGCCGAACTGAACGCAACCGGCCGTGCCGGCGGCGTCCAGAACATCGAAGTGATGAGTGCGGACCTCGGAAACGGCACCGATGGACTCAAGCAGGGTGTCGCGGGCAACTACCCGCTGGGCAGCCTGGTCATCGACGCCAGTTCCACGTCGAGCCTCGTGGACAACCACGACAACGACAACAAGACGCAGGCCGATGGCGAAGCCATCTACTGCGACGTCCTCATCGTGGACGGCACCCTCGTGACCAATGGCTACAAGGTGTACGCCAACGAGATCATCATCAACGGCACCGTGAGCAACGACGATGATGTGATCATCATCGTCGACGGGATCTTCGGCGACATCAACGCCGACGGTTCGGTCAACGTCCTCGACCTGCTCCGCGTCATCGCGGACTGGGGCCAGGGCGGCGGTGACGCCGATCTCAACACGGACGGCACCGTGGACATCCTGGACTTCCTGCTCGTGCTGCAGGAATGGTCCTGATCCACACCAACGTGTGATCCGATCACGCACGACCCCCGGCATCCGCCGGGGGTCGTGTTCTTTTTCGATTTCGGATCCGTCGACCGGTCGGGCTCGCAGCCGGAGTCACCCGGCGGCCTGCACCGCATCCCAGTCGCGGTCCGACAGCATGCAACCGTTGGCCCGCTCTGTCACGGTGTCGTCCCGACGCCACGAGCGTTCGCACGCCGGCTGGTCGCGGAGATCCTCGACCGCCACGGCGGCGGCATCCGGATCGATCCGCACCCGCGAGACTTCGAAGAGATCCGCCAGATCGGAGGCGAAGGTCGCCAGGGATCCGTCGGGATCCGGCAGGACGACTCCCGCATCGAGCGAGTTCTCGATCCCCCGCTCCTTGGCCTCCTCGAGGGCCTTGAGCACCTCGTTGCGGAGCTCCATGACCTTCGGCCATCCCGCATGGGCCGCGGTGCCGACGGACTGGTGCCGTTCGAGATGCACGCATCCCGCTCCGCCGTGCAGACTTCGCCACGCCTCGTCCGCGGTGTGCGGCAGGATGGGGGCCAGCAGACGGCAGAGCGTCCCGGCGATGACGTGCAGGACGGCCTGCGTCCGACGTCGCCGCGGTGTATCCGGAGCGTCGCAGTACAGCCGATCCTTGACGGCGACGCAGTAGACCGAGGAAAGGGTGTCGTTGCAGAAGTCGAACAACGCCAGATGGGCCCGGCGGAAGTCGTACTCCAGCAGGGCGGCACGCACCCGCTCCTGCAGGACGGCGGTCTCACCCAGCACCCACGCATCCAGCGAGGCGTCGTCGAGCCCTTCCAGCCGCGCGTCGGTCGAACCGTCGAAGTCGCCGAGATTCCCCAGCAGGAACCGCATCGTGTTGCGGACCTTCCGGTAGCTCTCTCCCGCGAGCTGGAACAGTTCCCCGTCGGCCCGGACGTCGTTCTCGTAGGAGAGCGAACTCACCCACCACCGGCAGACGTCGGCTCCGTGCTCGTCGAGGAGTTCGCCGACGTTCAGCGCATTCCCGAGGGACTTGCTCATCTTGCGACCCTGGCGGTCGTTGACGAATCCGTGGGTCAGCACCGACCGGAACGGCGACGTTCCCGTCACGCCCAGGCCGGGCAGCAGCGACAGCTGGAACCAGCCGCGATGCTGATCCGAACCCTCGAGGTACAGATCGATCGGATAGCCCAATCCCCGCCGCTGCATGACCGAATTCCAGGATGACCCCGACTCGAACCATACGTCGAAGATGTCGTTGGTGGTGGACAGGTCCTCGATCCGCACGCCCGGAGGCACATCGGGATCGGCACCGATGTCCCAGGTCGCCAGCAGCTGGGCCGGGGTCTCGGTGAACCATGCGTCGCTGCCCCGCTCACCGAAGGCCTGCGCCACCGCCCGGGTGGACGCGGCGGTCAGGACGGTGACCCCCTCCGGGGTCACGAAGGCGGGAATGGGCAGTCCCCAGGCCCGCTGACGCGAGATGCACCAGTCGGGTCTGGACTCCAGCATGCCCCGCATCCGGTTGCGGCCCCATTCGGGAATGAACGTGATGTCCCGCTCGGCCGCCTGCATGGCGGCATCCCGCAGGGACGCCCCGTCCTCGCCGACCGGATCGTTGACGGAGATGAACCACTGTTCGGTGCTGCGGAAGATGACCGGAGAACCGCCCCGCCAGTCGTGGGGATAGCTGTGGGTGTAGTCGTGGTGGTGCAGCAGATGGCCCGATGCGCGGAGACGATCGATCACCACCGGGTTCGCAGCCCAGACGTCGAGGCCCTCCAGCCATTCCGGCACCGTATCGTCGTACGTCCCGTCGCCACGGACGGGACAGGCGACCTCCAGACCCTCGCGGATTCCGGTGAAGTAGTCGTCGGTGCCGTGACCGGGCGCCGTGTGCACCAGTCCGGTGCCGTCCTCGAACGTGACGTAGTCCGCGGCGACCACCGGGCTCGATCGTTCGACGAACGGATGTCCGTAGGCAAGGCCCAGGAGAGCCGCTCCGTCGCACTCGGCCAGCACGTTGGCATCCTCGAGTCCCGTGATGGATGCCACCTTCGCGACCAGATCGGAGGCGATGATCCGGAGCGAACCACCCCCTTCGACCAGGGCGTAGCGGCCGCGTTCATGCACGGCGATGGCCCGGTTCGCGACCAGCGTCCAGGGCGTGGTCGTCCAGATCAGCAGGGAGGGCGACGAAGCACATTCGATGCCGAAGGCGGCCCCGACCGCGGCCGGATCCTCGAGGGGGAAGTCCACGTAGACCGAGGGATCCACCCGATCCTCGTACTCGAGCTCGGCCTCGGCCAGTGCGGTCTGATTTTCGATCGACCAGTGCACTGGCTTGAGCTGACGAAAGACGATGCCACGATCGACGAGATCCGCGAACACCTCGAGCGTCGCCGCCTCGTACCCGGGATTCATCGTCAGATACGGATCCTCGTAGTCGGCGAGCGTCAGCAGCCGGCGCATCTGCTTGGCCTGCTCCTTCTGCTGCTTCTCCGCGTACGTGCGGCAGGCCCGCCGAATGGCCATGCTCCTCGCATCGGGTTCCAGTGCGTTGATCTTGTCCAGCTTGCCCTTCTCGAGCAGTTCGGTCATCACCCGATGCTCGATCGGCAGCCCGTGGCAGTCCCAGCCCGGCACGAACGGACAGGAACGGCCCTCCATCGCCTGCGTGCGCACGACGATGTCCTTGAGGATCTTGTTCATCATGTGCCCGATGTGGATGGCCCCGTTGGCGTAGGGGGGGCCGTCATGGAAGACGAACGGCTCTCCATCCCGGCGAGCCTCCGTGAGGGTGTCGTAGAGAGTCTCCGCATCCCAACGCTTCGAGCTCGCCGGCTCGTTCTGACGGAGATTCGCCCGCATGGGGAACGCCGTCTTCGGGAGATTCAGCGTCTTCTTGAAGTTGGGTTTGGTTGTGTCGCTCATGCCCGAGGATCCCGCTGGAAACCGACCATGGTACCACTCAGAACCGGCACCGAAGGCCCCGGCCCCCATGAATGGTCGTGGTCGTGGTCGTGGTCGTGGTCGTGGTCGTG
>CEUK01080556.1_pt1 | contig 18762 bp, 16 predicted proteins | sample 356451 | NCBI WGS metagenome assembly CEUK01 (sample SAMEA2622843, study PRJEB7988) | marine metagenome | isolation source: saline water (ENVO:00002010), including
AGAAGACTCATTAAGTGGGGACAGAGTGAAAGTAGATTTCAAGATAAATAAAAATAAAAGAACTAAAATAGGAGAAATTCGATTTATTGGCAATAATAGTGTCAAATCAAATAAGCTTAAAAAATTGATGAAGGACACAAGGGAACAAAGTGTACGATTCCTTTTTTCATCGTCTAAATTAATTAATGAAAAATATAAACTTGACCTCAATAACATTATCAATTATTACCACACACAAGGTTATCGAGATGCTAATATTAAACAAGATTCTATCTATATGACTGAAGATGAAAAACTTCTTTTAGAAATTAAAATTGATGAAGGTAGTCAATACTTGTTTGGTAATATATCATGGCTTGGAAATAAAAAATATGATTCAAAAAAACTAAGTCAAATGTTAGGCATTAAAAGAGGAGATGTATTTGACACAACCCTTTTAGACGAACGTTTAAATATGAGCAGGAATGGAGATGACATAAGTGCTTTATATATGGATGATGGTTATCTTTTTTTTCAAATTAATCCAATAGAAACATCAGTAGATGAAAAGAATTATATAGACCTAGAAATGAGAATAAATGAGGGGAAACAAGCGATCATTAATAATGTTAAAGTTCAAGGAAATACAAAAACAAATGACCATGTAATTATGCGAGAAGTCCGATCACTTCCCGGAGATTTATTTAAACGCTCAAATATTATTAGAACACAAGAAGAATTTAATAGATTAGGTTTTTTTAACCCTGAAACTCTTGGTGTAAACCCTGTTCCCGATCCTAAATCAGGTAATGTAGATATAATTTATACAGTCGAAGAAAAACCCGCAGACCAAATAGAATTACAAGGCGGATGGGGCAATGGTATGTTTGTAGGGTCATTCGGAATTAGCTTTAGCAACTTTTCAACATCTGGCATTTTTGATAAAAGTACCTGGGACCCATTACCAACTGGAGATGGTCAAAAAATAAGATTGAGAGCCCAATCTAATGGTACATATTATCAAAATTATAGCATCTCATTTGAAGAGCCATGGTTAGGTGGCAAAAAGGCAAATGCGTTTTCAATCGCACTATGGAAATCAATTCAGTCTTTTTCAGACGAAAATAAAATGCAAATATTCGGTGGAAGTATTGGCCTTGGAAAAAGATTAAAGTGGCCTGATGATTATTTTACTATTCAAAATAGCTTGAATATTCAACGATATGAAGTAACTGGATATGAATTTGGTGTATTTAATTTTATTGAAGGATACTCAAACAATATTAATTTATCAACTAGTATTATTCGTAGCTCAATTTTTAATCCTATATATCCAAGGTACGGCTCAAAGTTTTTAATTAATATTGAACTAACACCACCATATTCATTATTAAATAATAAAGACTATGAGCTATTAGAAGACTCTGAAAAATATAAGTTCCTAGAATACAAAAAAATTAAAGGAAAAGGTACATGGTTCAACCCTATTGTCGGAGACTTAGTGCTGAGATCCCATTTTGAATTTGGATTTCTATCAGGTTACAATGATATTCTTGGGGCTCCTCCTTTTCAAAGATTCTATGTTGGTGGAGATGGACTTAGTGGGTACTCAATTGATGGTCGTGAAATAATTGCTTTAAGAGGATATGAAAACAACTCATTGAGTGCTGATGGTGGCTCACCAATATACACTAAATATAATTTTGAATTAAGATATCCTATATCCTTGAATCCAAGTTCTACAATTTATGCATTATGTTTTGCAGAAGCTGGTAATACTTGGAATAACCTAGAGGAATTTAATCCTTTTCAAGTTAAGAGATCTATGGGAATGGGTATTAGAATCTTTATGCCAATGTTTGGTATGTTAGGTGTAGATTTTGGACACGGTTTTGATAATAAGCCTGGATTTACCGAAAAAAGTGGGTGGCAAACACACTTTACTATTGGTCAACAATTTTAATTTACTAAATTTGCTTTGATTTATTAAAAATCATTTTATGAGACTAATTACCTTTTTATTTTTAATATGTTCGTATTGCCTCAAAAGCCAGAATGTCGCCTATGTAGATAGCAGGTACATTTTAGATAATATACCCGAATTCAATATAGCGCAAGACGAACTAAACAATTTGTCACTAAAATGGCAAGAGGAAATTGATTTACTAAAGTCTGAACTTGATCAGAAATATCGAAATTATCAAGCAGAAAAATATTTGCTTCCCGAAAATAAAAAAGAGGAACGAGAAAATCTTATTATTCAAAAAGAACAAGAAATTAAAACATTAACAAAAAAGAGATTTGGTCCTGAAGGAGATCTATATCAAAAACAACAAGAACTAATACAACCTATACAGGATTTAATTTATGGTGCAGTAAAAGAATTTTCAGATGAAGCTAAATATGATCTTATTTTCGACAAATCATCTGATTTAATAATGCTATTTGCAAACCCAGAATTAGATAAAAGTCAACAAATTTTAGAAAAACTAGGCTATTAATATTTTAAATAACATAAAAATGAAGACATACATACTTACTATTTTTTTATTTCTATCAATAAATTACATTGGTTTATCACAACAACTATTTGGTCATATCAATTCACAAGAAATTATTTCAATTATGCCAGAAGCTGCAACAGCTCAACTTGCGCTACAACAAGAACTAGAAGACTTACAAGAACAAGGGAAAATTATGGCAGAAGAATATGAATCTCAACTCAAAGATTTTCAAATTAACCAAGAGAATATGTCTGAAGCGATTAGAAATGATAAACTTAAGAGTCTTCAAGATTTAGAGGAAAGAATAACATTATTTCAGCAGTCAGCTCAACAAAGTATTCAACTAAAAGAAGCAGAATTATTTGAACCTATACTAACTAAAATACAAAATGCGATTGATGAAGTAGCAAAAGATAAAGGCTATGCTTACGTATTTGATATTGGAGGCAATGCAGGCGGATTAGTTTATAAAAATGATTCATATGATATGACTAATTTGGTAAAATCTAAACTTAACTTATAAATACACTGCTTAAATTTACCATTTGAATAAATTAAATCCCATAGGAATATTTGATTCAGGGATTGGTGGTTTAACTGTGGCACACGCGATTAACAAAGTTCTTCCAAATGAAGAAATTATATATTTTGGAGATACTAAGCACTTGCCATACGGAAATAAAACTGAAAGCAAAATCAGATCCTACTCAAATCAAATCACTAATTTTCTAATAAGACAAAAATGCAAAGCCATTATTATTGGTTGTAATAGTGCATCTGCTATTGCATTTAATTCTATTAAAGAAAGTAAAGGCAACGATGCTTTGATTATTAATGTTATTGACCCTGTTATAAGATATGTTCAAAATGATTTAAGCATACGCAACATAGGAATTATTGGTACAAATGCTACAATTAAATCTATGACATACGAAAAAAAAATCTTAAATCTAAGGAATGATCTAAGAGTATCATCAATAGCTACCCCTTTACTAGCAAGTTTAATTGAAGGAAATAATAAAAATTGTGATATCAATAAAATTATAAAAAGGTATCTTTATAACAAAAAATTTGCTAAAATAGATAGCTTGATTCTTGGTTGTACACACTACCCTATTATTCAAAATCAAATTAATGTATTCTATAAAAATAGAATCAGGTTGATTAGTTCAGTAAACGTTATTGGGCAAGAAGTTAAAAAACAACTAAAAAAAAATGCACTTTTAAACCCCAATATTATTAAAAAAAACACAAAGCACAAGTTTTACGTATCTAATCTAACAGAGCCTTTTCAAGAAAAAACAAAATTATTTTTTCCACATTCTATTATTCTACAAGAAGAAAATATTTTCTCGTAAAAATATATTATATTACATGTATAATTATCATATAAATTATGATGTCTATTTCAAAAGAAGAATTACAAAAAAAAGAAGAAGAATTAAAGACTCTTCAAGAAAAATATATTAAAGCCAAAAAAGAACTGGAAAACTATAAAGGACATAATCCATTACCAGATAAATACCCTTATTCTATTTACTCAGAATCGACTCCAAATCCTCTTGTTATGAAATTTGTTTCTAATAAGTTATTAGCTGATCACACCAAAGAATGTAAATCAATTAAAGATACTGGTGCTAATACATTACTTAGAAAACTTTTTTCATTTCCATTCATTCAGGAGATTTTCATTTCTAAAAACTATATTTCAATAAAAAAACATTCAAGCATAGAATGGCATGATGTTACAAATCAATTGCGGATGTTTATTCAAGACGAGTTAAACAATAATATTAAAATTTATACTCCACCAATAGAAAAAGTAAAATTCACCAAAAATGACAGTAAAATAATTCAAGAAATAAATACTATCATAGAAAAAGAAATACGTCCTAACATCCAAATGGATGGAGGAGATATAGAAATTGTTTCTTTAGACAAAGGAGTTTTGAAAGTCATTCTAAAGGGTGCGTGTAGTGGTTGCCCCTCTTCACAAATAACTTTAAAAGATGGTATTATGAGATTACTTAAAGAAAAATGCCCTCGTCAAATATCTGAAGTAATTGCATTAAATGATTAAAAATAAATCCGTGAAAAAAATTAAAAAAGTACTTGTCTCAGTATACAATAAATCTCAAATCATACCATTTATCAAGATTCTAAATGAGAATAATATAGAAATTATTTCTACAGGTGGCACAAAAAAAATACTTGAAGAAAATAAAATAAGAGTTACTTCCGTTGAAAGCATAACGCAATATCCATCAATTTTAGGTGGTAGAGTAAAAACATTACATCCCAAAATTTTTGGAGGCATTTTAAATAGATCTGAGATACAAGCTGATGTTGATGAACTTAAAAAACATGAGATTTCAACTATAGATATGGTTATAGTAGATTTATATCCTTTCTTAGAAACTACAAAGCAAACGAAAGATCATGATAAAATAATTGAAAAGATAGATATTGGTGGAGTTTCGTTAATACGAGCTAGTGCGAAAAACTACAAGGAAGTTTTAATTATACCATCAATATCCTCCTCAACTGAAATTTTACAAAAATTGATAAATCAAAATTTCTTTACTAGTTTAGAAGATAGACTATTTTATGCTAAAAAAGCTTTTGAAATAACTTCACAATATGAGATGGATATAACAAAATACTTTGATAAATATAATACTGACACTAATAAATTAAGTAAAACATTTACTCATTACATCTCAAAATCACAAAAATTAAGATACGGTGAGAATCCTCACCAGAAAGGAAGGTATTATGGCGATCTAGAAAAACTTTTCACCCAATTAAATGGTAAAGAATTATCATATAATAATTTATTAGATTTAGATGCTGCCATTAACTTAATGGAAGAATTTGATGAAACATCTTTTGGTATTTTAAAACATAATAATGCATGTGGATTTGCTACATGTGAAAACATTTTAAGTTCTTGGAATAAAGCACTAGCCGGAGATCCGATATCAGCATTTGGAGGGGTTCTAGTTACAAATTCACATGTTGACATTCATGTTGCAAAAGAAATAAATAAATTGTTTTTTGAAATTCTAATTGCTCCTTCATTTTGCGAAGAAAGTTTAGAGTTATTAAAAACTAAAAAAAACCGTATTATACTAAAGAAAAAAAATATTAACTTAGGAGAAGTATCATTTCGCTCTGTGCTGAATGGTGTATTAAGTCAAGATAAGGATCATATAACAGACGATGAAAATATAGAAACTGTGACAGAAATAAATGCTTCAAAAAAACAAATGGAAGATTTAAAATTTGCAAGTAAAATTTGTAAACACACAAAATCAAATGCAATTGTTTTGGTTAAAAACAAACAATTAATTGGATTAGGTTGCGGACAAACTTCAAGAGTAGATGCGCTAAATCAAGCTATTTTAAAAGCAGAAAAATTTGGATTTATACTTGATGGTTCCGTAATGGCATCGGATGCTTTTTTCCCCTTCCCAGATTGTGTTCAAATTGCTCAAACTAAGGGTGTTTCAGCAGTTATACAACCAGGAGGTTCAAAAAATGATAATCTTTCAATAGATTATTGCAACAAAAATGATATGGCAATGGTATTTACTGGAAATAGACATTTTAAACATTAAAATTTTGAGAATATTTGATTTTTTTACAGAAGATATTGCAATTGACTTAGGAACAGCAAATACTTTAATTATTCATAATGATAAAGTAGTTGTAGATGAACCTTCCATTGTAGCAACTGAACTTAGAACAGGCAAGGTTATTGCTGTGGGAAATAAAGCGCAACAAATGCATGGAAAAGCACATAAAGGAATTGAAACTAATCGTCCTTTAAAAGATGGTGTTATTGCAGACTTTGATGCGGCAGAACAAATGATTAAAGAATTTATTAAAAGCATTCCTTCATTACAAAATAAATTTTGGACTCCAAGCCTAAGAATGGTAATTTGTATCCCTTCAGGAATTACTGAAGTTGAAAAAAGAGCTGTGCGAGATTCTGCTGAAATATCTGGAGCAAAAGAAGTGTACTTAATTCACGAACCCATGGCTGCAGCAATTGGTATGGGAATTGAAGTTCAAGAACCAAGAGGAAATATGATTATTGATATAGGCGGAGGGACAACAGAGATTGCGGTTCTTTCCCTTGGTGGTATTGTTAAGGATAAGTCTATTAAAGTAGCAGGTGATATTTTTACATCTGACATAGAATACTTTATGCGGAAAACACATAATTTAGTAATTGGTGAAAGATCTGCTGAAAGAATAAAAATTGAGGTCGGATCTGCCCTTGAAAACCTAGAAGATACTGATAAGGAAATACCTAATAATTGGGAAGTTCAAGGTCGTGACCAAACTACAGGGAAACCTAAATCTGTTGAAGTAACTTATAAAGAAATTGCCAGAGCATTAGATGCCTCGATCAAACAGATAGAAGACGCTATTATGCAAGCACTAGCTATGACACCACCAGAACTTGCAGCCGATATATATAATAGTGGCATTTATTTAGCAGGTGGTGGCGCTATGTTAAGAGGTTTAGATGCTAGAATAAAAAATAAAACTGATTTACCAGTTTATGTAGGTGAAGACCCCTTAAGAGCTGTAGTTAGGGGAACAGGTATTGCATTAAAAAATATAGATCAATACGATGGTGTCTTAATGCGATAACAAAATGAGTAGAATAATTCAATTACTCATAAAAAATCATGTTCTAATTTTATTTTTTTTCTTGCAAATTATATCATTTCAAATAATGAATTCAAAAAATTTCATTGTTGAATCTACATTGTCAAAAAAAATATCTGAGATTCGTGGTTTTATTTTCTTACAAAAGAAGAAAATAAATACATATTTTCTATTAGAAAAAGAAAATAAAAGTCTAATAGAAAGAAACCGGGAATTAATTCACGAAAATTTCAAATTAAAACATCTTATTGAAGAAGAGAAAAACAATGAGATTGACAGTTTGAATCACACCAACATTACTTATCAAGCAAAAGTGGTGCAAAATACTTGGAAAAAAAAACAAAACCATATTATTATTCGTAAAAATCTAGAAAGTAATGTGAGGAAGAATATGGGAGTAATCGAAGGAAATAAATTAGTAGGTATTGTTCATAGCGTTAGTAATAATTTTGCAACTGTTATTAGTTTATTGAACACAGACTTGATGATTAGCTCTAAATTAAAAAAAACAGGTCACTACGGCAGCATGAATTGGATGGGTGAAAATTTTCAAGAAATGCTATTACTGGATATACCCAAACATGCAAAAATTGAAATAGGAGATACTATTATTACAAGTGGATACTCAAACATATTTCCAGAGGGAATAGATATTGGCACTGTTAAAAGTTATAAAGTTCAAGAAAACACAAATTTTTACCAAATAAAAGTAAATTTATTTGTTGACTTTACTAATATTAATTATGTGTATATTATAGAAAATTCTGATAAAGAAGAACGTAAAATAATTGAAAAAAACCTATAAATTGAAACGCTTTATATTTTTTTTATTTGTTATAATTATACAAATTTTTGTTCTGAATAATATTCAACTCAGTGGCTATATTAACCCTTATTACTATATCATTTTTATTTTAACTATCCCTGCTCACACAAGCAAAGGTTTTTTTTTAATTCAAAGTTTTGTTATTGGATTTGTTATTGATATTTTCTCAAATTCATATGGTATACATTCATTTGCCTGTGTGCTTGGCAGCTATGCCCTATTAATACTTAAAAATAGATCTAACAATTTAAAAGATGTTGAAGGAAATGTAATAACAACTGATCTGCCGATGAATAAATTTATATTTATATCAATGATATTTATTTTCACACATCATTTTTCTCTTTTTTTCTTGGACACATTTTCATATCAATATATTTTTAAGCTAATGACAACTACATTATTAAGTAGTATTTTCACATTAATATTAATATTAACTCACAAGATATTTACAACAAGCAAAAAATGAAGCGGTATGATCTATATGCACACAGAAAATATCCAATTATAATAATAATAATAATATGTATTTTTTTAATTATAGTTAAGTTATTTATAATTCAAATTATTGATAAATCTTACAAATTATCTGCAGAAAATAATACTATAAGAAAAATAATTCAATACCCTGAAAGAGGATGGATTTATGATAGAAATAACACTTTACTAGTGTCAAACCAAAGAGGTCATGATATCATGATTTCACCTTATCAAGTTGAAAGTCAAATTGACACTTCTTTTTTTTGTGAAATTTTTCAAATCAGCAAATCTGATTTTCTCAGAAGAATTAAACAAGCAAAACAATATTCGTATTATAAACCATCCATCTTTATAAAGAATATTGAAAAAAATAAATTTGCTGACATTCAAGAGTACCTATATAGATTTAAGGGGTTTTTCTCACAACCTAGGTATATTAGGGAATATAATACAAATTCTGGGGGAAATATTTTTGGTTACACCAGTCTGATTTCGTATGAAGAACTTTTAAACAACAAAGCTTATGATAGAAATGATATGATAGGTGTGACAGGAATTGAAAAAGTTTTTGAAACAAAACTAAAAGGGGAAAAAGGGGTGCAGAGAAAAATAGTTGATGTATTTGGCAAATATCAAGGTGATTTCCAAAATGGGAAATATGATACGCTACCGAAAAAAGGACAAGACATTAAAATTACTATTGATATAATATTACAAGAATATGCAGAAAAACTTATGAGCAATAAGCGCGGAAGTATAGTTGCGATTGAACCTGAATCTGGTGAGATATTGTGTCTATTATCTAGCCCAAGTTATAGTCCTAAAATGTTTATAGGTAAAAATCGAAGTAAAAATTTTAGGGATCTATTTATTCATCCAGGCAAACCTCTATATGATAGATCTACTTCAGCACTATATCCGCCTGGTTCTATATTTAAACTTTTGAATGCTTTAATTGGGCTCCAAGAAAAGAAAATTAATCCAGAACAACTTATAAAATGTAATCTAGGTTGGAATTATAAATCTAGACTCAATATTGGGTGTCACGAACACAAATCACCGCTAAATTTAAATCAAGCAATTGCCCAATCATGCAATGCATACTTTTGTGAAACATTTATTAAAATAATTCAAGATTCACCAAGCAAAAATCTGGATAAATGGAAAAATTACATTGAGTCATTTGGCCTTAATCAAACATTTCAAAATGATTTATACAATGAAAAAAAAGGATTTATACCTAATGCTAAATACTATGATAATCTATATGGCAAAAAAAGATGGGGAGCACCTACATGTGTTTCATTAGCTATTGGTCAAGATGCCATATTAATGACACCAATACAAATGGCTAATTTAACAGCAACTATAGCTAATAAAGGATTTTATCGAATTCCACACATCGTCAAACAAGATAGTTTAGTAGAAAAAATGAAATGCTTAATAGACTCTAATTACTTTGAACCAGTGATTTATGGTATGGTAAATGCTATAGAAGATCAGTATGGAACTGCTAAGCTAGGTGTGATAAATGATTTAGAAATCGGTGGAAAAACAGGAACGGCACAAAATCCACATGGTTCAGACCATTCAGTTTTTATTGCTTTTGCTCCTATAAGTAAACCGAAAATAGCTATTGCGGTATTTGTAGAAAATGGTGGTTGGGGAAGTGAAATGGCCGTGCCAATAGGTAGCCTTTGTATTGAAAAATATTTATTAAAAAATATTCAAAGAAAAAAGTTAGAAGATAGAATGATTAAGACTAAAATCAATTACTAAATGGATGTGTTGAAAAAAAATAGAATTGATTTAACGACTATTTTAATGTATTTAATATTGATTTTTTTTGGGTGCCTTAGTATCTACTCAAGTAGTTATAACAATATAAATGATCACTTATTATTGTTAGAAAGTGCATCTGGTAAACAAATATTATTCATTGGTATTTCTATTTTTTTAAGTTGTTTTATATTATTAATTGATGTGAGAATTATCTACAGATTATCATATTTGATTTATTTCATTTCTATCATATCTCTTTTTTTGGTATTAATCTTTGGCAAAGAAGTAGGAGGTGCAAAAGCGTGGTTTAGTTTAGGGCCATTCAGTCTTCAGCCAGCTGAATTTGCAAAAATAGGAACTGTAATTGCTATAGCAAAAGTGATAAATGACCAAAATATATACTTAGACAGTTTCAAGAATTTAATCAAAATAGTCTTAATTATAATGATACCTTGTTCTTTAATATTGTTGCAGCCTGATGCAGGGTCTTGTTTAGTTTTTGGATCTTTATTTTTTGTTTTTTACAGAGAAGGCCTAAGTAGTAAATATGTTATTGTTGTAATTTCTATAGCTATAATTTCGTTATGCACAATAATTTTTGGTCAGGTTACAACTTTATTAATTTTATTTTTATTAACATTTATTATCATCCATTTATTTAAAAAAAATAAAAATCGTTTTTTTATTTCACTCATATTCTTCATTACGTTTACAATAATAAGTAGTATTGTTCATTTTACATATGAAAACTTATTGGGACAGCATCAAAAAGAAAGAATTGATTTGATAATAGGCAAAGAGAAAAATACCCTTGGATCAGGCTATAATTTAAATCAGTCCCTTATTGCAATTGGATCAGGCCAATACTTCGGTAAAGGCTATCTAAAAGGAACACAGACAAAAGGAAATTTCATACCTGAACAAAATACAGACTTTATCTTTTGCACAATTGGAGAAGAATTTGGATTTTTAGGAAGTATAGTCACTTTAAGCTTATTTCTTTCTCTAATTTTGAGAATTGTTATACTTAGTGAGAAACAAACATCAAGATTCAGTAGAATTTTTGGTTATTCATTGGCATCAATTTTATTTGCACATACCTTGATAAATATTGGAATGACTATTGGCCTAGTCCCAGTCATAGGAATACCATTACCCTTTTTTAGTTATGGTGGTTCATCTATGTTAGCCTTCTCTATTTTTCTTGCTATATTTTTAAAATTAGATTCTTGCAGACTGGAAAGATTTTAATAAAAATTAAATCTATTATCTTTGATTTTCTTATCTGACTTTAAAGATTCAATTAGTTGTTCATCTATATCTTGATGATGTGTTCTTTCTATTACTGATTTATATCTATCTAAATTGGTGGGGAAGTTCAACTTACTCTCTTTTGTTTTATAAAAAACAAAAACACCACTTTGACTAATATATGGTTTAGAAACCTGATCTATTTGGGAGCTAAAAAAACTTCCTATTACACCTGGATCAACTGATAAATCTCCAATAGAATTCTGATTAATTTTTAATTGACTCGCTTTTTTTAATGGGTAATTTAACTCTCTAGATAAATCTTCTATTGATTCATATTTAGAATTGTTAATTTTCTCTACTATTGAAAAAGATTTATTTCTCACATATAATTCATTAAAAATATCACTATATACATCATTAAAATCTTTTGTCTCTTCTTCTGATATATTAGATAAAAATGCTACAACGTATTTATTTTGAAAATCAAAAAACTTGGCCTCATTGAGTTGGGTGTTTTCATCAAATAACCATCTGACAACTTGTCTACTTGATCCAAGACCAGATACAGACTCATCCATTTTTTCTAAGCTTACAACCCTGGGTCTTAATTTTGTTTTTTCTAGCACTTCATCAATACTTTGAGACTGATTATTATTTTCAATAAAATCATAAACTTGTGAATATATCTCATTTAAGGTTTCATCACTTGCATATAGCTCTCTTTCTAAAAAAACAATTGTGACACTATCAGAATTAGAACTTATCACTCGTCCCATTTTACAAAATCCATCTTCAAAAAATGGTTTAATTATAGTCCCAGCTCCACCAATACCATTTTCAAAGTTGTAGTTATTTAGATACTTTTCACCTAAATCAATTAGTGACATTTTAATCTCTGAATATCTATTATCTCCAAATTCATTAATAAAATTATTGAGATTATCCGAATTTTGAAATCCTAATTGCAATTCTTTTTGTGAAGTTTTTTTATTATAAATCTCTCTATCTAAAATTAAATCACTCATTTCCTTCTGGATAATAGACTTGTCATTATCGCTAGGTTCAAGATTAAAAATAAAATATGTTAATTCTCTAGATGGAATATTAGAATATTTAGATTTATTTTTTTTGTAAAAATTTTTAATTTCATCTTCAGATGGGTTAAATGTTTCATCTTCAGTTAAAAGACAGGGGATATAAATAAATTTTCCGTCAATTGACTTTGTTTGATCTTCATAATAACTTTTGGCATCTATGGTAGTTGAGTTTACTCCTTTTTTGACTGCAGTATAATATTTTTCAAAAGCCCTATCTCTAACAGTATTATCTTTAAAATATAAATATCTGGGCCATTGTGGATTATCTGTACCCATGCTAATCCAATCATCAATTAAATCTGGAGTATACTGATTCCATTCGCCATTTTCAGTTTGCTCTCTAAAAAAAAAGCTAAATAATTGAGCTTGACCATTGTGAATCTCTCCTGAAATCATATCCCATATTTCAGATTTACTCACAGTAACTCCTGACTGATCAAATTTTTCTTCTAAAATGATTTCTTTGATTTTTTGATCCCATAATAAGTTTCGCTCACTTGTTCTTTGTTGATCTGTGACATTTACAGTGCCAAAATTTGACATGAACTTGATATTAAGAGAGTTTTCTAATTCCTTTTCAAAGTTTGTAAAAGTAACATCAATATCATCTATCTCTAATAATATATTTTGCTCTTTTTGAAACAAAGAACTTCCTGAGTTCATTAAATCAGTTAAAATAAAACCAAGCATAGCAACTCCTATTACTAGGATCAATAAGCCTGATTTTTTTCTTATATCATTTAAGGTCATAGTTTTAATTTTAAGGATACGAATATACGACTATTTCTCTAAAGAGACATTAAGAATTACCTCTTCAATAAAATTATCAACAATTTTAATAACTTTAAATTCATAGTTTTTAAAACGTATAATTTCTTTATTCTTTGGTATTCTATCAATTTGATTAATGATATAACCATTTAATGTGTCATAGTCTTCGGATAATTCAAAATCTAAATTATATAATTCATTTAATTGTTCTATTTTAGATTTGCCAAGAAAAAAATATTTATTTTCATCTATTTGACGACCTAAAAAACTTTTTTCATCATGTTCATCCTCAATTTCACCTACTAATTCTTCTAAAATATCTTCTACACAGATGAGACCTGATGTACCACCATATTCATCTACTACTAAAGCGACGCTACGTCGTTCTTTTAAAAGCTTGTCAAGTGCTGATTGAACTAATATACTTTCAGGAATTACAGAAATTGGAAGTAAAATATCTTTAATAATAGATGGGTTTTTAAATAATTCGTATGAATGCACATATGCAATAACATTGTCTAAATTTTCTTTATATACTAATATTTTAGAATGTCCCGTTTCAATAAACTTTTTTCTTAAATCAGAGATTGAATCATCTATACTCACACATACAATATCTGTTCTGGGAATCATACAATCCCTAACTTTTATATTAGAAAAATCTAATGCATTTTGAAGAATTTCTACTTCCGGATCAACACCTTCTAAAGATTTTTTAGCCCATGTATTGTGCTCTTCTAAATACTCATCTAAATCAATTCTATTAAACACATTAGGCGATGGGATAGCATGTTTGCCAAATAAAAGAATTAGGAAGTTGGCAATAGTATTCATAAATAGAGAGAATGGATAAAGTAAACTAATCAACATAACTGCTGGTATTGCAAAAATCTTCAATAGTCGATTTGGAAATATAGAAAAAATAACTTTTGGTAAAAATTCAGCAAATAATAATACTAAAAATGAGGATATAAGTACTTGAATTAGTAATACAAAAAATGGTATTGAAACTATATTTTTCACAATAAATGGATCCAATAAATTTGAAATGTAAATTCCATAAATTACTAAAGCAATATTATTTCCCACCAACATAGAAATAATAAATTTATTTGGATTGTCTGTAAAACGCGACACAATATTATTTGAGAGATTTCCCTGATCTTTATCTAAAAATATTTTTAATTTATTTGAAGAGACAAAGGCAATTTCCATCCCAGAAAAAAAAGCTGAAAAAATCAAAGTGAGAAAAATTATTATGTACTCTGGAGACATTTTAAAATTAATTTATTAAAGATATATTGTTGCAGTAATATTAGATAATGAATATGTTGAAAAATACTGATCCGAGAGAAACCCATATCCCATAATAATTTGTTGTTCAGTAGTTAATGTAACAAAGTCATCAGTATAGATTTTTTTAGTATTCCTATTCCAAAATAATTTTTCAGTAGTTAATTGTTCATTTAAATTATTTGTTAAGATCACATTTTTTCTTACCTCAAAAATATCTTGATCTGTATGTTCATATGCATAATTTGCAGAAATAGTTGCTAATGTATCAAAATGCATATTATAAGCATATACCGTAATGCCCTTAGGGAAGTGTTTTGTTTTTTGGGTTTTGGTCTCAATTTGAGGTGCTATTAGCTCAAATTCTAAAATACCTTCGGAATAATAACTAATATCTACATCTTCACCAAAGTCGCTAGATTTTTGAAATGGGTGAGGAAAATGTGCATTTTTCTGATCTGGGTGACACGCAAAAAACATTAAGGTAATTATACTAAAAAAGTATTTGTGTAACATTAAAACTATTTTGAATAATATGGATTTTTGACTACTTCTGAATACCAACAATCTATTTGATAAGTCTCTTGTTGTAAAGTAATAATATTAAATGTTGAAATTTTGTCTGGCATTTGCTTTTGATAAATAGATATTTTTTTATCCGCTTCATTAATTGAATTTGGATCTACTTTTTTTGCCATTTCATATTTTTCAATAGCTGCCCAATATCCTACACGCTTGGTAAATTCATCATTTTGTTGATTACCTGTATTCTCACCACATTCACGTGATGTTTTTGCATATAAATCACCTATAAGTATGTACGGTTTTCCCCAACTTGACCTTAATCTATTTGCATCTAAAGCAGACTGCTTTGCTTTTTTATAATTATTTAATGCAGCATATGTACTAGCAAGATAAAATAAGTAATCAGCTTTTTTTATATTATCTATTTCGACTTCAACAGCCTGAGTAAAATATTTTTTAGCTTCAATATAATTTTCCTGTCTTACAGATAAAATACCCATATAAAAAGCTGATCGTGCAGATGGATTTTTTGAATATAGCTCTGCTGCAATATCATAATAAATACTACTATCAACACAATCTTTCTTTTTAAGCAGCTGAGCTGCTCGCTCTAGCCAACTATAATCTTCTATATTTTCTTTAAACTTACTTGAGTATAATTGAGTTAATTTTTCACATGTAACATGAGGAGCTAAAATACGCTCCATGTTTGATCTTACATCACTTAATGTTTTAAGTTCTTTTTGATTCTTTTTAATTTTTTTTGATATTTTAGAAGTTATTTGATCTGACTCAGATAAATCAAAAATCACTTGATTAATTTCGGCTTCTTTATACTCAATAACATTGGAGACATCCGAAAAAAGATCTATTAATTCTTCCTTACTTAACAACTTATTTGAAGTTAGCTTTGCTGCTGACTGAAAATAATAATTAAGAGCTCTCGCTGTAGATTTTTCTTGATCAAGACTAAATGATTCTTTTAAAATATTATAAGCCTCATTTACACTATTCATTTGAGCTTTATTATTTCTGTATAATTCAGCTCCTTTCATTCCTTTGACCAGTCCTTCCTGACCTGGAAAATAAAAATTTCGTGCATCATAAATAAATAGCAAATCATTTAATAAATTGAATTTTTTTAGGCTGTCCTGTTCATTTTTAATAAAACTTTTATACATATTTGCACCATGAATAAAGATATTTTTAGTTCTTTTTGGAGCGTTTTTAAATAAATAAGTCCAAGATTCAATAGCACCTAAATAATTTTTTTGCTTATAAAATTCTGAGTATATAGATAAGTTTTCATTGCATTTTATTGTATCAGTGCCAAATTTACTTTCTACTGGAACCAAATCATATTTCAATGACTCAAAGTTTTGAGCAAAGAATAACATGGGAATTAAAAAGAATAATAATAATTTATGTCTCATTTAGTCAATTTTTATTTTTTTAAACCATTTTTCATTAAGTGTCATAGCTAAATTAAAGCTTAAATAATTTTGATTAATCATACTAGGATCATCTGAACTAATAGTAGTGCTATATTTTAAACCTAGATGAAACATTGATGCAAGATTATTGATGGGTAAACCCATACCAAATGAAAAAGAAATTTGCTCTAAATTTGTGGAACGAATATTTTCATGAGATATATTTGCTAGATCTAAATAACCACTAGAATATGATAACCCAAATCTATATTCTACAGTATTAAAATAATTATATATATCATCTTTTTTGGGTACAATTTGAGCTCCAAATGAAAATTCATTTTGATCTACTAAAGAATAAGTTGTTTGATCCCAAAGTATATTATCAGATATAGCCCAATTTGTATACGAATAATCAAGAGCCAAAATCCAAGAATCGATATTTTCTAGACTAATTCCGATTGAATAATTTAATGGTAATGAAAGATCTGAATTTAGATGATTAGTTTCAATTGAGATTGTGTCTAATACATTAATAAAATTATTACTATATGAATATGTGTATTGAGATCGATTTATTGATGATGAAATTTTTTTTTCTGGTGAAAAAACAGAACCTATTTTTAATTGATAATCATTAATATTATAATTATATAAAAAGCCTATATCATAGTTCACATCTCCAATGGAATATATGATTTCATCACCAAAATATACAGGCGAGTTTCCTGTGGAAACATATGTATTCTTGGAAATTGTACCAAAATTCCAATTACAGTTTAATCCTATGGAGATATTTTTTACAGGAGCCCAACTAGTTCCTATTAAAAATTGATTAAAACCGCCTTCTCCGCTATAAGTGTGTTGAACTGTACCTAATTCTGAGTCTTCCATTGTACTTGTAATGTCATATCCAACTGAGCTAAATGGCACTAAGGATACAGCAAAGCCAATTTTTTTTGATAATGGAAATCCTAAACTTATATGACTTAACCTTGTAGTAAAGTTGTTCTGATCTATTGAATTATTAGATATTTTGGAAAAATTAGTTTTATTACCAATCTCAAATGAAGTTAGTTCTAAATACGAGTATGAAGAGGGATTTTTAAAATTTACATAATTAATTTCACTTAGAGTAGAGTTTACTCCTCCCATAGATATAGATGTCGGGTGGAAAGAATTTTCTAATTCGCCGACACCAAAATAAGAATATGGCGAATATGTATTTACTTGGGATTTTAAAAGTCCTATAGTCAAAAAGATACAAAAAAATGTAAACCTAAGTTTTTTCATTAAATGCAATAATATAATTTAAACCTTCCATTAACAAATGTGGATGAAAAAAATTTATGTTTTTTATTTTATTTTTAATAATATTTAAATTGCCGCCAGTAGCAATAACTTTTATATTAGGATAACGTTTTTTGTACTTTTCTATTACTTTATCCACTTCATAAAGAATAGAATCTTTAATGCCAATTAACATACAATCAATTGTATTATTACCAATTGTTTTATCAACATAATCAAATGTTACTTTAGGTAGTTTTGAAGTAGAATAATTAAGAGAGGACAATCTCACATCAAAGCCAGGACTAATTTGTCCTCCTAAAAATTTGTTGTCAATTACCAAATCATAAGTGATACACGTACCAAAATCTATTATTAATTTGTCACCTTTAAATTGAGTGCTTCCAACTGCTAAAGCAATCCTATCAGAACCTAGTGATTCAAGTGGAAAATAATTAATACTAATTGGTAGATTTGTTAAATCAGATAAATTTAAGTACTTAATGTTGAATGTTTGACATAAATTAGGTATCTCTGATAAAAAAGTTGAATTGTTTGAGACACAAACTGATTTTATTTTTTTGTTCTTTAATAATAAATCTTGAAAATAAGATTTAGAGAAATTACTTAGACGATCAAAGAAAATTAAATTATTAGAATTAAAAATTCCCACTTTTGTCATAGAGTTACCACAATCAAATACCAAATTCATGAACTATGTATATACTATTCATTACAAATTTATGAAATGAGTACATATGTTTATTAATAAATAAGATATATATTTGCAAACTAATGATTTGGTGCTATAGCTCAGTTGGTAGAGCAAAGGACTGAAAATCCTT
>CEUK01073307.1_pt1 | contig 18759 bp, 15 predicted proteins | sample 356451 | NCBI WGS metagenome assembly CEUK01 (sample SAMEA2622843, study PRJEB7988) | marine metagenome | isolation source: saline water (ENVO:00002010), including
AATAAATAAAAAAAAACAATTTTTTTCATTAAATAAAGTTTAAATTAATGTTTAATTTAAAATTTATTTTTAACATTTTATTAGGAAAATAGTAAATACACAATTTAGATCTATTCTAAATTAGGCACCTTGACTAAATTTATTAATAATCAAAATGAAGTGTATAAAAAAAGTTTTTATTTTTGACATTCAAATTAAAAAATTTAAACTAAACCTAATTCTCCAAATTAAATGGATGTAAGAATTTACAAAGGGGCTAATATAAAAATTAAAGGTGTTGCTGATAGAGTCTACGCTAATATTTCTAAATCTAGTTATTATGCTGTAAAACCTACTGATTTTCATTTGCTTATTCCAAAAATGGTAGTAAAAGTTGGAGATTATGTTAAAGCTGGAGAAATACTTTTTTTTGATAAAAATAATGATCAAATTAAGTTCACGAGCCCTGTAAGTGGAGTAGTGTCAGACATTGTTAGAGGTCCGAAGAGAAAAATTCTCAAAGTTCTTGTTAAATCCGATGATGAAATTGTTTATAAGCAATTTGAAAAAAAATCTATTACTGACATCGATCGTAGTATTATTGTTAAAGACATGCTTAATGGAGGTTTATGGCCATTAATAAGGCAACGACCATTTGCCACTATTGCGAATCCTAGTGACAAGCCTAAATCTATTTTTATCTCAGCCTTTGATTCTTCTCCATTAGCTCCCGATAATGATTTTATTTTTCACGGAGATAAAGAATTGTTTCAAATGGGTCTTGATATTGTATCGAAATTATCAGAGGGTACAACTCATTTGAATCTAGATGGCAATTCAAATTCTGCCCAATCTTTTAGAAATGCAAGTGGTGTACAAATAAATAATATATATGGACCACATCCATCTGGTAATGTTGGTGTTCAAATTCATCATATTGACCCAATAAATAAAGGAGATATAGTTTGGTATCTATCTCCTCAAGATATTGTAATGATTGCTAGATTTTTTAGGGACGGAAAATACGATGCTTCTAAAATAATTGCTTTAACAGGATCTAAAGTGAAAAAGCCAAGGTATTACAGAATAGTTCAAGGTATGTCAATTAAATCTATTGTAGATAATAATTTATATGAGGGTGATAAACGTTTTATTAGCGGTAATGTTTTAACTGGCACTAAAATAAACGAGGATGGTTATATTAGTTATTATGATTTTCAAATAACTGTTATTCCAGAGGGCAATTATAGTGAGTTTTTTGGATGGTTACTTCCTGGACTTAATAAATTTAGTTTATCTCGAACTTTCTTTTCCTGGTTAAGTCGTAAAAAAGAATATGATTTAGATTCAAATACTCATGGCGAAGAACGTGCATATGTTGTTACTGGTCAGTATGAGTCCTATTTTCCTATTGATGTTTTCCCAGTTCAGTTAGTTAAAGCAGTCTTAATTGAAGATATTGAATTAATGGAAAAATTAGGTATCTATGAAGTAGATACAGAAGATTTTGCATTATGTGAATACTCTTGTACATCCAAAGTACCAGTACAATCAATAATTAGAAAAGGTCTTGATTTAATCAAAAAAGAATGTAGCTAATGAAAATAATGCAAAACATCTTAAATAGTATTAAGCCTCATTTTGAGGAAGGTGGCAAATTACATACACTCTATCCTGCTTATGATGCATTTGAAACCTTTTTGTTTGTGCCAAATCATACAACTCAATCAGGCACTCATATTAAAGATTCTGTAGATCTAAAAAGAACTATGGTAATTGTAATTATTGCTTTACTACCTTGTTTGTTTTTTGGTATGTGGAATACTGGATATCAATATCATAGTCAGTTAACATCTGACATGGAAGGTTACCAAAGTATTTATAGTATTTTTGATCATTTTCTATTTGGTTTTTGGAAAGTCTTACCATTAATAATAGTTTCTTATGTGGTTGGTTTAAGTGTAGAATTTGCTTTTGCAGTTCAGAGGAAACATCAAGTAAATGAAGGTTACTTAGTAACAGGTATGCTAATCCCTCTAACAATGCCTGTGGATGTTCCCTTGTGGATGCTCGCGTTGTCTGTAATATTTGCAGTAGTAATTGGTAAAGAAGTGTTTGGAGGCACAGGTATGAATATCCTGAATCCTGCTCTTACAGCCAGAGCTTTTATTTTCTTTGCATATCCTACAAAAATGTCTGGTGATAAAGTTTGGGTACATGGTGCAGACAAAATTGATGCTATTACTGGAGAGACTGCACTTGGTCAGTTAGCAACATTAACAAATGTAGATCCATCAAATTCAGAAATAATAAATAATTATAGCCTTTTCTCTTCAGACGGAATATATAGTTTGTATAATTCTTTTATAGGAACTATACCAGGATCAATTGGAGAAACATCTGTTATAGCAATTTTAATTGGTGCTTTTATTCTTGTTTTTACAGGTGTTGGATCGTTCAGAATTATGGTTTCAATGTTTTTTGGTGGGTTATCTATGGCATATATATTTAATATTGTAGGTCTTGAGAATAATTTATTTATGTCTTTGCCTGCTATTCATCAATTATTTATTGGGAGTTTCTTATTTGGTATGGTATTTATGGCAACAGATCCAGTTTCTGCTGCTCAAACTAATACGGGTAAAATTATATATGGATTTTTGTGTGGGGTTTTATCAATTTTAATAAGGGTCTTTAATCCTGCATATCCAGAAGGAGTGATGGTTGCAATATTATTTATGAATGTTATGGCTCCTTTAATTGACCATTACGTAGTTGAAGCTAATATCAAAAAAAGACTAAAAAGAATTAAAATAAATGAATAAAGAGAGCAATTTATATACATTCACTTTTGCTATAGTTATGGTATTAATAGTTGGTACTATTTTAGCAGTTACATCGGAAACTTTACAGCCTCGAAAAAAACAAAATCAAGCTGATAAAAAAATGATTGATATTTTAAGTGCAATAGGTATTACATCTAGTAGATCTAATGCAAAAAATCAATATGAAAAATATATTGTTGAAGAAACTATAATCAATAATAAGGGTGAACAAATTGAAGGCTCTGCATTTCAAATAGATGTATTATTTCAATATAGAGATAAAACTTTATCTCCAGATGATTTCATGTATCCTTTTTACACAGCAAATAAAAATAATAAAACCTATTATATTATTCCAATGGCAGGAACTGGACTTTGGGGACCTATTTGGGGCTTTGTTGCTCTTGAAGATGACTACCTAACAGTTTATGGTGCAGCCTTTGATCATCGCGCTGAAACGCCTGGATTGGGTGCTGAAATAAATACCGGTATTTTTGAAGACCCATTTAAAGGTAAGAAAATAAAAAATACATTAAATCAATTTGTATCTATTGAAGTTAAAAAGGGTGGAGCAGAGTTAGGTAATATGCATCAAGTTGATGGTATAACTGGTGGTACTATAACAAGTGATGGTGTTTCTGATATGCTTTATAATACATTACAAATTTATGACAGTTATTTTTCAAAACTTAATGTGTATCAAGATACTATAAATGAATTAACAAGTAATAATTCGATTTAAACTATTATGAAATCTTTTTTTAATAAACAACATCAAAAATTAATTGCGGACCCAATGGGAGATCAAAATCCAATTACAATTCAGGTACTTGGTATATGTTCAGCTCTTGCAATTACAACACAATTAGAAAATGCACTTGTTATGACTCTTGCTGTTATTTTTGTGATGACATCAGCAAGTTCTATTATTTCTATACTTAGAAATCATATCCCTAATAGAATTCGGATTATTGTTCAATTACTTGTTGTAGCTTCTTTAGTTGCATTAGTTGATCAAATTTTAAAAGCTTTTTTACCTGACGCATCTGAGCAATTATCAGTTTTTATTGGTTTAATTATTACAAATTGTATTATTATGGGAAGACTTGAGGCTTTTGCCATGGGTAATAAACTTTGGGAGTCGTTCTTAGATGCATTAGGCAATGCCTTTGGTTATGGTTGGATCTTAGTTGCTGTTGCATTTGTAAGAGAATTATTTGGATCTGGTAAGTTGTTGGGTTACGAAATTCCTGGCTTTAGTTATTTATATGAAATGGGATATATGAACAATAACCTAATGATACTTCCTCCAATGGCATTAATAGTAGTCGGTCTTATTATTTGGATTCAAAGATCAAGAAATCATGAATTAATTGAAGAAAATTGATATGGATTTAGTAAATATTTTTATAAAAGGTGTATTTATTGACAATATGATATTTGCATATTTTCTAGGAATGTGTTCTTATCTAGCTGTGTCTAAAACTGTTACTACTGCAAATGGACTTGGTTTGGCTGTTATTTTTGTTTTAGGTATTACTGTCCCTGTAAATTATATTTTAGAAAATCAAGTGTTAAAAGCGGGTGCTCTTCAATGGTTAGGTGAAGACTTTGTTAATGTTGACTTAAATGTATTAAGCCTTATAATGTTTATAGCTGTTGTATCTGCTATGGTACAGTTAGTTGAAATGATTATAGAAAAATTTTCCCCTGCTTTATATAGTTCATTAGGAATCTTCCTTCCCTTAATTGCTGTAAATTGCGCAATATTGGGTGGAGCTTTGTTTATGCAAGAAAGACAATATTCTACTATAATTGAAGCTACTTCATTTGCTTTAGGTTCAGGCGTTGGTTGGTATTTAGCTATTGTAGCTATAGCAGCCATTCGTGAAAAAATAAGATATTCTAATGTGCCTGCTCCGCTGAGAGGACTTGGTATTACATATATTATTACTGGTTTAATGGGTATCGCATTCATGTGCTTTATGGGAATAAAAATTTAATTATGATATATACTGTTTTTGCTGCTGTTATTTTTTTTCTAATTGTAATTCTATCATTAGTTAGTATTTTGCTTTTTGCTAAGTCAAAATTATTACCATCAGGTCAAGTAACATTAACAATTAACGGTAAAGAAAATATTAAAATCAACCCTGGAGGGACTATTTTAGGGACTTTAGGGGATAATAAGATTTTTTTGCCATCTGCATGTGGTGGTGGTGGTACTTGTGCTATGTGTAAATGTCAAGTGAATTCAGGAGGAGGAGAAATCTTACCGACCGAAAAGCCTTATTTTACCAGGAAAGAAATACAAGAAAACTGGCGTCTTGGATGTCAAGTAAAAGTTAAAAATGATATGGATATCAATATTCCAGAAGAAATTTTTGGCATTAAAAAGTGGGAGTGTGAAGTAGTATCTAATTATAGTGTTGCATCTTTTATTAAAGAATTTATAGTTAAGCTTCCAGAAGGAGAAAATCTTGATTTCAAAGCAGGTGGATATATACAAATTGATGTCCCAGAAATAGAAGTTCCTTATAAAAATATTGATATTTCACCTAATCCAAATGACCCCTCTGGACCAGATAAATTCAAAGGAGAATGGGATAAATTTAATTTATGGGATTTACATATGAAGAATGATGAACCTATATTTAGAGCTTATTCCATGGCAAATCACCCTGCTGAAGGTAATATTGTGATGCTTAATATAAGAATAGCTACTCCACCTTGGGATAGATCTATTAATAATTGGATGAATGTAAATCCTGGTGTTTGTTCCTCATATGTGTATTCATTAAAAGCAGGTGATAAAGTTACAGTTTCAGGACCTTATGGTGAGTTTTTTATTAAAGATACAGAAAATGAAATGGTTTATATTGGTGGAGGTGCTGGTATGGCTCCAATGCGTTCACATTTGTTTCATCTTTTTCATACTATGAAAACAAAACGTAAAGTAACTTTTTTTTACGGAGGACGTTCAAAGAGAGAATTATTTTATTTAGATGACTTTAGAGCTATTGAAAGGGATTTTCCTAACTTTAAATTTCATGTTGCACTATCTGAGCCATTACCAGAGGATAATTGGAATGAAAAGAAATCTCTTGATGATGAAGGTGATGGTTTTGTTGGTTTTATTCATCAAGTTGTAATAGATCATCATTTTAAATTACATGATGCCCCTGAAGATATTGAAGTTTATTTTTGTGGACCACCTTTAATGAATCAAGCCATTTTAAAGATGTGTGATGATTGGGGTATCCCAGATGAAAATGTTGATTTTGATGACTTTGGCGAGTAAATCAATTCTTCTTTTTTTTTTAATCTTATATTTTTCTTGCCAAGGAAATTACAAGACATTTCTTATTTCAGGATACACACAGGGTACAACTTATAATATTAAATATCATAGTATTAATCAAAAAATACCTAAAGAATCAATAGATAGTTTGTTGAAAATTATAGATATGTCTATGTCAACATATATACCTTTTTCAACAATTTCTAAATTAAATAGAAATGAAGATGTTATTTTAGATTCTTTAATTACTTATGTAATTTTAAAATCAATTGATATTTGTAATGAAACTAACGGGATGTTTGATATCACTGTTTCTCCTCTTGTCAATTATTGGGGATTTGGACCAAAAAAAAATAGATCTTTTAAAAATAATAATCAATTTTTCCATGAAATAGGATGTGATAAAATATCAATTCAAAATAAAACTTTGATTAAGTCTGATTCAGTCAAAATTGATTTAAATGGAATAGCTCAGGGTTTTAGTGTTGATTTTTTATCAAAGTATTTTAAGTCTAAATTTATAAATGATTTTATGATTGAAATTGGAGGCGAGATTACTTGCTCTGGAGATAACTTAGGAAAAGGCTGGAAAATAGGTATAGAATCTCCAACAGATAAAAATAGAGATCTTGTATATATTTTAAATTTACAAAATGTTTCACTAGCTACTTCTGGAAATTACAGAAATTATTATTATTCTGATTCTATGAAAATCAGTCATAATATGAACCCTAAAACGCTCAAACCATCTTCAAACTCTCTATTAAGTGCAACAATTATTTCTGATAATTGTACCTCGGCTGATGCATACGCAACAGCTTGTATGGCTCTTGGTTTTGAGGGATCTAAGGAACTTATGTCAACAAAAAATATTATTGGCTCTTTAGCTTATAAAAGCAGTGATGACACTGTGTATTACTTTTCTAATAAATTTTCTTCTTTTTTACACATGTCACCTGGATCGGCACCACAATAACTACATTTCTCACCATTTTTATTTAACAATGGATTATTACTAGCACATGTGCCAGAAAATTGCCCATCTTTTTTTATAAGAATTTTAATCGCAATTCCCATAAAACAAATAGAAATAATTAATATTGATAAAATAATTGTCGGATTCATAGAATTGAAACTTCTTCTTCAAGATTTATTTTAAATTCTTTATATACATTTTTTTTTATTTTGTTAGATAATTTTAAAATTTCTTTACCTGTTGCTTTTCCATAATTTACAATAACTAAAGCATGTTTTTTAGAAACTCCGCAATTTTTTTCTTGGTGTCCCCTCCATTTTAATTTTTCAATTAACCATCCTGCAGGGACTTTAATTCCAATCTTGTTTTCAAAAAAAGGAATTTCAGGATGATCATGTTGTAAATTAGTTAGTAATTCTTTGTTGATAGTTGGATTCTTAAAAAAACTGCCTGCATTACCAATTATTTTTGGATCTGGCAATTTTGCATTTCTGATTTCAATTATTTTACTTCTTATTAATTCACTAGTTAATTCTTTTTTTGTGAATTTTTTAAGCTTATTTTCTAGTCCATAGTAAGTAGTATTGACTATTTGTTTTTTAGATAGTTGAATAATTATTTTAGAAATTACATATTTTTCTTTTAATTCATTTTTAAAAATAGAATTTCTATAACCAAATTCACATTCACTTTTTTTAAAAACTCTTAATTTATTTGTTTTTAAATTGATTGCTCTTAGCTCCTTGAAAACATCTTTTAGTTCAACACCATATGCTCCAATGTTTTGAATAGGCGAGGCACCTACTGATCCTGGTATTAATGATAAATTTTCAATGCCATATAATTGTAATTTTGTGCTCCAGCTTACTAAATTATCCCAAATAACTCCTGCTCCAACTTCAATTATAACACTTTTGATATTCGATTTTAAAATTTTTATACCCTGTATTTGATTATGAATTACAAGACCTTTAATATCTTTTGTTAATAAAATATTACTACCTCCACCTATAATAGTTTTTTTAATTTTTTTAAATTGTTTTTGATTTAATAATTTTATCAAGTCAGTTTCTGTCTTTATATTTACATACTTGTTTGCTTTTACATTTATATTAAATGTATTGTGTTCAAGTAATGACTTTTGACTTATTATATTCATAATGCTAATATAATTTGTTTTTAGTTTACTTCTTTTAATATTCATAGTCAAAAAAATTGAAAAAAATTATAATTTCTGTCACAAATGATTTAATTACTGATCAGAGAGTTCATAAAGTTGCAACATCTCTTATAAATAAAGGATATTTTGTTTTGTTAATTGGTAAGCATGGTGATCAGATTAAATCAAGATCATACCGGACTCATAGGTTTAAAATGATTTTTAATAAAGGTTTTATGTTTTATCTTGAATATAACTACCGATTGTTTTCTTTTTTATTATTTAAAAAATTTGATATTCTTTTGTCAAATGATCTTGATACATTATTATCTAACTTCCTACTTTCTAGAATTAGAAACAAAAAATTAGTTTATGACAGTCATGAGTTGTTTACAGAAGTGCCAGAATTAATTAATCGACCATTTATTAAATTTACATGGTCAATCTTAGAAAGACTATGTTTACCTTATATTATTTATTCATATACTGTAAGTCAAAGCATATCAAATTATTATTTGCGTAAATATGGTCTTAAAATGTTAGTTGTCAAAAACTTCCCTATCTATAAAAAAACATCTAACTATTCAAAAGATAATAAAGTGAAAAAAATCATATACCAAGGAGCTGTAAATAAAGATAGAGGAATAGAATTAATGATTGAATCAATGCTTTATGTTGATGCTACCTTGATAATTGTAGGTGCTGGTGACATTATTAAACAAATGAAAAATAAGGTCAAAAATTTTTCTTTAGAAAATAAAGTGAAATTTTTAGGTAAACTTCCATATGAAGATTTATATGAAATTACTAAAACTTGTGATTTAGGTTTGTCATTTGAAGAAAATACTTGTTTAGCATATAGTTACTCATTGCCTAATAAAATTTTTGATTATATAAATGCAGAAATACCGGTTTTAATTAGTGATTTGCCTGAGTTTAAAAAAATAATTATTAAGAATAAAGTTGGGATGTGTCTAAAATCACGTGAACCTAAGGAAGTTGCTAAACAAATTGAACATATTTTGTCACTATCACAACAATATTGGATTGACGAAATAAGATTAGCAAAAAAAGAATTTTGCTGGCAAAATGAAGAAAAAAAACTACTGACTCTTTTTTAATTTCTTAATCTGCCTGATTAATAATCCTAGTTTGTAAAATTGAAACAAGCAAATTTTTGGATTAGTAGAATTTAAATTTTTTATAATTTTATTTTCAGTTAAATTATAAATAATTAATATAATCTTAGACAGATTTAACTTTTCAAATATTTTAAAATATTTAAGAATTTTTACCTTTTTATTAATCTGTATTTCATTTGCATAATTAGCTAAATTTGTGATAGCTTTTTCTGTGTCACTTAAATAAACTTCATTAGTTTTTATTCCAATATGAAATAGAGGATTGTTGATGTATTTAAATTCTAAATTAGAAAAAGTTGAAAACAATACATCTTCATATCCATAAGTTGTAATTTTATTATCAAATTGATTTTTTATAAATTGATTTTTATGAATTAAAAAATGATGTGATGAAAAATTATTTTTTTTCATTTTGGTTTCTACTAAATTTCCATATTTGTAATGGAGTTTCGTATTCTCATCAACGATATTTTTTTCATAAATTGTTGGTCCGTAAAACACAGTTTTTTTTGATTTTCTTTTACTTGCAGCATTAATATATTTTTTTAAAAAATCATTGCCTGCTATTTTGGAATCACAATCAATAAATAATAACCATTCGTATTTTGCATCAGCACCTAGTTGATTTCTTATAGATGATCGTCCAATATTTTTTTTAAAATTTAGATACTTTACATTTTTAAGATTTTCTATTAAATTATTTGAGTATGTATGACGAGAAGCGTCTTCATAACAGATAATTTCAAAATTGATTATTTTTTTTTCCTTCACACATAAGTTATGAAGTTGATTAATGAAATCAAAAACATCCCAATTGTAGCAAGGTATAAGAATTGATAGATGCATATTATTTTTGTAGAACTTGATTTTTGGAACAAATAATAGTTCTTTTTGGGTATTTGTCCATCAAATATTTGTCATGTGATGCCATTAATACAGTTTTTTCAGATGTAAGGTCTTGTAGGAGTTCTATGATTTCTTCAGATGTTTCTGGATCTAAGTTGCCAGTAGGTTCGTCAGCTAAAATTAATTGAGGTCTGTTAAGTAGTGCTCTTGCTATTACAATTCTTTGTTGTTCGCCGCCAGAAAGTTGATGAGGATATTTGTGGGCTTTCGTTGACATTTTGACTAATTCTAAAACTTCAGAAATTCGCTGATTTATTTTCTTTTCGTCTTTCCATGATGTTGCATGCATTACAAATAATAAGTTATCAAAGACAGATCGGTCATCTAAAAGTTGGAAATCTTGAAAAATGATTCCAATTTTTCTCCTTAAAAAAGGAATATCTTTCTCACTTAATTTTCTAAGATCATATCCAACTATACTACCATTTCCTGATTGTATTTTTAGATCACCGTAGAGAGTTTTAAGTAAGCTGCTTTTACCACTTCCTGTTTTACCTATTAAATAAACAAATTCACCGAGATTAATTTTGAATGAAACATTTTTAAGAATTAAATGTTTGCGTTGATATATATTTGTTTTTTCTAAATAAATTACATTGTTATTTATGTCCATTTACAGGATATTTAATTTAAATTATGATTACAAATTTAAATAATTAAATAAATTACATTGTTATTTAAATATTTTGTTAAAATTAAATTTAATTTTTTGTATTGAATATTTCTATATTAAACTTATGTTTGAATTAGTATGAATAGAATATTTTTAGTATTTGTCTTATTTTTTAATTTTTCTTTTTCTCAAGATTTAAATAGTTCTTTATACCAGGGTATGGATTACTTTTATAACAAAGACTATAATTTATCCAGATCTTACTTTCAATCTATAATTGATAATAATAGTCATTTGTTGGAAGAGGCTTATTACTATTATTATTTATCATCATTAAAATTATATCATTCTGACACAGAAAAAATTTATCAAGACTTTTTGACTAAATTTCCGCATAGCTCTAAAAGGCTTTGGGCAACTTTTTATATGAGTGAATTTCTTTTTGAGAAAAAAAAATTCAAAGAAGTTACTAGTCTTTTAATTGAGTCAAGTATTTATCAACTAGATCACCCATATAAGGATAAAGCTTTTTTTTATTTGGCTTACAGTGCTTTTGAAAATAATAAATTAGATTTGGCAAAGAGCAGTTTTTATGAATTGTTTAATTCAAAAAATACACTTTATAAAGAACTATCTGTATTTTATCATTCTATTATTTTATTAAATGAAGGAGAGTTGTTAGATGCATTATCTGGATTCAAATCTTTACAAGGTTCACACAATGTCAAGAATGAAATACAATATTATATTTCAAAAATTTTATTTGATTTAGGTGATTATAGTCAGGTTGTTAATCATCTTGATTCTTCGTTGATAGATACTTTAAGCAATTATCAAGATATGCTATTAATATATGCAAAATCTTTATATAATTTAAAAAAATACGATCCTGCAATAGTATATTTTGAAGAATATAAAATCTTAGCCGATACATTATATAAATCTGATCTTTACCAAATTGGTTACTCTTACTATAAAAAAGGGTTATTTGGTTTTGCAATCAATCATCTAAATAAAATTACTTTAACAGAAAAAGATAGTATAACTCAATATGGTTTTTACTTTTTAGGTGATAGTTATAAACGAACAAATAATCACTTGGAAGCAATGAATGCATTTAGATCAGCTTCACTAATAGAGTCTGATTCTTTGATTCAACATGATGCTTTTTATCAATTCGTTAGATTATGTTATGAACATGATCACCCTTTATATAACCCTATTCACTATTTAAATGAATTCCTTGATCTATATCCAGATTCAAAATATAAAGATGAAATTTACACTTGTTTGGCAAATATACATCTTATTACTCACAATTATGATCATGCAATTAGTGTTCTTGAAAAGAGTGGTTTTAATGATAAATCTGTAAAAGAACAATATCAAAAGATATGTTTTTATAGAGCAGTTCAGTTATTTAATGATGGTTTTTATAAAGATGCAATTATTTATTTTGATAAATCAATTGATGTTGGAAATGTAAGTGATTTGATTAATGAATGTTTTTATTGGAAAGGTGAGGCATATTATAAAATGAATGAATATCTAAATGCTGTGCTATCATTTACTCAAATCTCACAATCTTCTCAATTATATAATCAAAGTTTATATTCACTTGGCTATTGTTATTTTGAGCTAAAAGATTATGTAAATGCAATTAATAGTTTTAAGTATTCAATTGTACAAAATCAAAATGCAGAAATTTCACATGATACCTATGCTAGAATAGGAGATTGTTATTTTTTATTAAAAAACTTTCAACTTGCCACGCAATTTTACTCTAAATCTTTAGATCAATCTGGTGAACAAAATGACTATTGTGCTTATAAAAAAAGTGTTTCATTTTCTTTGTTAAAAGACTATGATAATGCAATCCAGTCAATTAAATATATTTTTGAAAAATTTCCAAATTCGAATTTTGTTGATGAAGCTATGTTTGACTTAGGAAATATATATATACAAACTAGAAATTTAGATCTAGCTACTAATACGTTCCTAAGTATTATTAATAATTTTCCTCAAAGTCTTTACTTTAGCTACTCTAAATTAAAATTAGGCTTAGTATATCATTTGAAAGGAGAAGATGTTCTTGCAATTGATGTTCTTGAACAACTTATCTCTAATTCCCCAAGCAGTAATGTGTATGAACAAGCTTTATCAACTATTAAAAACATATATACTGAAATAGGAAAAGTTGACAAATTTTTAGAGTTAATTAAGAATATAGATCATGACTATACCAAATCTGAACTAGACTCTTCAACTTATTATTCGGCAGAGTTACAATATATGCAAGCAAATTATGATAATGCTATTGAATCTTTGCAATCATATTTACTCTATTATCCTGCTGGAATCTTTTCATTACAAGCAAATTATTATTTATTTAAATCATTTGAAAAAAATGGTAATCAGCAAGATGCAATCGAAGTGTTAAAACATATAGTAAATCAGGAAGAAAATCGATATACTGTAGAAAGTTTAGCAAGCTTAGCACAAATGAGTTTTGAATTGGAAAACTATATTTCTTCTGAAAGTTATTATAAAAAATTAATTGATTTGGCTTCCACTGTTAATTTAAAACAAGAAGCTATAATTGGTTTTGTTGAATCAAAATTTGCACTATATAAATATGCTGAAATAGTTAATTATATTGATAATTCATTCAATGAATCATTTTTTTCTGGAGAAAAGAAAGTCAGGATGAATTATTTATTTGCATATTCATTATATAAAACTGATCTAAATTTAAGATCAATTGAAAAGTTTAAATGGATATCAGAAAACAGTGGTGGAAAATTAAAGGCAGAATCATTATATTTTAGTGCTCTAATTCATTATAATTTGCAAAATTATAAAGATTCTCAAAAGTGTATTTTTGAACTTATTAATTTACTTCCAGGATATACTAACTGGGTGGATAAATCTTTATTGTTATTGTCTAAAAATTATATACAGGAAAAAGATATGTTCCAAGCACAGCATGTTTTAAACGAGTTGAAAAAAAAATCTAATAATTCATTAATTATGAATGAAATAGACTTATTATTAAATAATTATCCTGATTTGAAAATGGATTTGATAAATCAATGAATTGATGAATAAGTTCTTTTATACTTTAGTTTTAACAATACTACCAATACTTGTTTTTTCACAAGATGAAAAACTTCGTATTGAAGTTATTGATGTGTATAAGGATTACATTCCACTTGTTCCTAAAAGTACTAAAATAGGTTATCAGCCATTTTTTAATGATTCATTGTCAAAAAAAATTATTTCTAAGCACAATGTGTTAGATGAAAATGTAATTTTCAACGATCATATCGTAACAAAAATTAACCAAAAAAATAGGATTAATTTTTTGAGAAATTACTATAAAAAATTCTTTTACTTAGATTATGGTTCTTCTAAATTTCTAAAGGCAAAATTTCATTTATCCAATTCACCATCTGTAAGTCACAATAGTGGGGTATTTTTTGAGCATTTGAGTAAAGATTACGGTATACGTTCACCTTATTATATGGATTATGACGGAAAGTTAAATAGTATGCTTGGATTTTATAGCAATAGGTTTTTGACAAATAGTGTTTTAGAATCAGCTTTAAGTTTTCAAAAATATTCTGGTTTATATTGGGGAGGGTTAAGCTCTTTTCCAATTAGTTCAATAAATAATTATATTATTAATGAAATTGATTTGAAATTATCTTTTGCAAAAAAATCTAATGATTCATATTTTAAGTCATCAAAAGTCTATTTTAATAATTTGAATAATAATTACAGTAGAAATGATATTTCTCTTTATAGTTCATTTGAGTTTGAAATGAAAAAAGCATTAAGAACTTATTCTTTGATTTCAAATTTTTATTTTACTCGTTCCCATATGTCATTAGACCAAAATCTATATATAGAAGATTTTAATTTACTTAACCATACAGTAGCTTCTAATTTTTCTACAACTTTTGCTGAAAAATTAAATGATTTTGGATTTTCAAATAGCTTTTTAATTTCAGGAGAAAAAAAAATCAATTATAGTTTAGGATTTAATTTTAGTTACTTTCAAAATATCGATTTAAATGGTGATGAAAAAGATGTGAGTATGCAATATGTTTTTTTTCCTGATTTTAATTTTAGTAAACGCTTTAATAATAACCAAACTATTAAGTTTTTGCTTTATAAAAGACTGAATTATAATACTCTTAATCAACTATATTCTTTCGCTCCATATATTAGTTATTTTTATCGGAACTCATTATCAGAAGAAACAATTACAAGTTTTATTTTTGATAAAAAAATATCTAATTCAATGATGTTTAATCTTGATTTTAGTTATTTGCTAATTGAAGATCATATTATGCCGATTTTGTTCAGGAGAAATAATAATCCTATGAACTTAGATTTAGAGACTCATTCAATTTTCATAAATCCACTTGAAGTCTATTTATTGGATTTTACAGGTTTAAAGATATCATCTACATTGAAATATGATACTGATATAATAGAAATTATCATTAATGGAAAATATAATGGAATCAAATCAAACAATTATGAGCAATTAAAATTATTTCCAACTCTTGATTTGAGTTCTAGTATTCAACTTAAAATTACAGATAATTCTCTAATAATTTCAAATTTCTTTTTTTGTACAAAAAAAGATTTTCTAAGAGTAAATGATTATGATTTAAATCATTTAACTGTTCCTGCACAAGTTAATTCAAATTTAACTCTTATTTATTTTCTAAATAATATCAAAATCTCATTAATATGGCAAAATATATTAAATCAAAAATTACACTTTTATGATGGTTATTTTAATGATGACGGAGTTAGGTTTAGTGTAGGATTATCCTGTAAATTTTAGTTAAAAAGAAATTGTTTTTTTTCTTTTAAAACAAGATAATTAATGCTATTAATTTATTATATTTAGTTAAGATAATTTTAATCTCAAATTATGGATCCAAATAGTCAAACCCCCCCCCAGTATTCTGCTGGAAGTATTCAAGTTTTAGAAGGTTTAGAAGCTGTTAGAAAAAGACCTGCAATGTATATCGGTGACATTGGACAAAAGGGCTTACATCACTTAGTTTATGAAGTTGTTGATAATTCAATTGACGAAGCTTTAGCAGGTCATTGCTCACATATTGATTGTTTTATTAATGAAAATAATTCAATTACAGTTTCAGATAATGGTAGGGGAATTCCAACAGGGATTCATGAAAAAGAAGGTAGATCAGCCCTTGAAGTTGTTATGACCGTGCTCCATGCTGGTGGTAAGTTTGATAAAGGTTCATATAAAGTTTCAGGTGGACTTCATGGTGTTGGTGTTTCATGTGTTAATGCATTGTCTTCTAATTTAAGAGTTGAAGTGCATAGAGATGGTAAAATATTTGAACAAGAATACAAAATTGGAGTGCCTAAGTATGATGTTAGGGAAATAGGATCTACGGATAAAACAGGAACTTTTGTCACTTTTCAACCAGATGCTTCAATTTTTGAAGATATAGTTTATCGCTATGATGTTTTAGTTGCACGTTTAAGGGAATTAGCTTATTTAAATAAAGGAGTACATCTTTCTATAACAGATAAAAGACGAAAAGATGAAAATGGTGAATTTGTTAAGGAATCGTTTTACTCTGAAAGAGGTTTGAAAGAATTTGTCGAGTTTCTTGATTCAACAAGAGATTCCATTTTAAGTGATGTTATCTACATAGATGGAGAAAAAGATGGTATTCCCGTTGAAGTGGCGATGGTATATAACACCTCATATACTGAAAATGTGTTTTCATATGTAAATAATATTAATACCCATGAAGGAGGAACTCATCTTTCAGGATTTAAAAGAGGACTCACTCGTACACTTAAAAAATACGCAGATGACTCCGGTTTACTTAAGAAAGTAAAATTTGAAATTTCAGGCGATGATTTTAGAGAAGGATTAACTGCTATTATTTCTGTAAAAGTAATGGAGCCTCAATTTGAAGGACAAACCAAGACAAAATTAGGAAATAAAGAAGTCACTACAGCAGTGTCTCAGTCTGTTAGTGATATGCTCACTTTTTATTTAGAAGAAAATCCAGAGCAAGCCAAAAAAATAGTTCAAAAAGTAATTTTAGCTGCAACAGCAAGAAATGCTGCTGCTAAAGCTAGAGAGTTAGTTCAAAGAAAAACAGTTATGTCTTCTACTGGGTTGCCAGGTAAATTATCAGACTGTTCTGAAACTAACCCTGAACTTTGTGAAATATTTTTAGTAGAGGGGGATTCAGCTGGTGGTACTGCAAAACAAGGTAGGGATCGTGCATTTCAAGCGATTTTACCATTAAGAGGTAAGATTTTAAATGTGGAAAAGGCTATGCCTTATAGGGTATTTGAAAATGAAGAAATTAAAAATATGTTTACTGCTTTAGGTGTTTCTGTTGGAACAGAGGACGATGATAGAGCCCTAAATTTAGATAAATTAAGATATCATAAAATTGTTGTTATGTGTGATGCAGATGTGGATGGTAGTCATATCGCTACTCTAATCCTAACCTTTTTCTTCAGATATATGAAAGAGCTAGTAGAAAGTGGATATGTTTATATTGCTACTCCTCCATTATATCTAGTTAAACGTGGTACAACCCAAAGATATTGTTGGACAGATCAAGAAAGAGACAATGTTGTTAAAGAACTAAAAGGCTCGAAAGATAGCAAAGTTAATATTCAAAGATATAAGGGGCTTGGAGAAATGAATGCATCTCAATTATGGGACACTACAATGCACCCAGATCAACGAACATTACGACAGGTTACTATTCAAAATGCTGCTGAAGCGGATAGGGTCTTTTCTATGCTTATGGGTGATGATGTTCCCCCTAGACGTGCTTTCATTGAAGAAAATGCAAAATATGCAAAAATAGATGTTTAAAAATGATTATTGAGCCATTATAAATCTGCCAATCTCTTGTTTTTGTTTGCCAGTTTTTGTTTCGAAAATAATTTTATAATTATAAGTGTCGGGAGGTAGTAGTTCTCCATTGTCAATTTTTCCATCCCATCCTTCTTCATACTTACTCGTTTTATATATAGTATTCCCCCATCTATCATATATAAACAATGTATAAGTGTTTCTATTTATATTTAAAATTGATGGTTGAAAAATATCATTAATTCCATCACCATTAGGCGTAAATATATTAGGTGTGTATGAGTAGTATTCGTATAGTGCCTCAATTTTTTTGATAATTTGATCTTCACAACCATATTGATCAGTAATAGATAATTTCACATAATAGACTCCAGGTTCTTTATATGTATAGGATGGGTTTTGTTCATTTGATGAGCTACCATTACCAAAATCCCAAATCCATGAATCAATATTTAAATCAATAGTTTGATCATAAAAATATATTGGGTTATCTGAAATATAAAATTGTGTTTCACTAATTGAAAAATTTGCAATTGGTTTTGCATTTAGTGTAAAGTTTTCAGTAGATGAACATCCATTTTGATCAATAACAGTCACACTATAATTACCTTCATTTAGATTTGTAAATATACTATTATCTGTGAAAAATCCTTCATTTATTTTATATTGATAAGGTCCAGTACCTCCTGAAATATTATTAATATTTATTTCACCGTATTCTTCAATGCACTCTGAATTTTCAGTGGAAAAAAACAAAATTTCAGGTTCAGTAATTTCAAAATCAATACTTTTATAACAATTATTCTCATCTTTAATTAGAACAGTATATGTACCTGCATTAATTTGTTCTAAACTGCAGTTTGAAGTTGATTCAGAAATATCACCATTAGACCATTCAAATGAATATAATCCATATCCTCCAGATACTTCAATTTCAATATACCCATCATTTTC
>CEUK01151506.1_pt1 | contig 18745 bp, 18 predicted proteins | sample 356451 | NCBI WGS metagenome assembly CEUK01 (sample SAMEA2622843, study PRJEB7988) | marine metagenome | isolation source: saline water (ENVO:00002010), including
CCGTCGATGGAACGTATTCCCGTGGGCAGCGGATCACGGATGATGTCCCGCTCCATGGGCGAGACACCGTCTCCCGACAGCGGACGCCAGCTGAGGTCGCGGATCGGGCCTCGCCCGTCCAGCGGCTGCCCCATCGCGTCGACCACCCGACCCAGCATGCCGTGTCCGACCTGCACCCGACCAGCATCGGTCCGTGCCCGCACCGGACATCCCGGGCGGACGCCGTCCACGTGATCGTAGAGCATCACCACTGCGTCGGAATCGTCGAAGCCGACGACTTCACCCCGGACCGGAAGTTCTCCGGCTCCGTCGAGTTCGACCACCGAACCCAGCGGAAGCGGCAGATGCCGCACCCGCAGGGACATCCCCTGCACCGAGACCACGGAGCCCGAGATCCCCAGCAGTTGGGCCGAGTCGGCGTCCTGCAGCTGCTGTTCAAGCACCATCGGCATTGGCCACCTGTTGAACCGGCTCGTCGGGAAGCATGAGTTCCGCCATGCGCTGGAGCTGCGTCTCGAGCGAAGCATCGATGACGCCTCCGTCCAGCTCGATTCGGCATCCGCCGGGAGCGAGCCCGGGTTCGATCCGAATGGTGGCGTCCCGGCAGTTTCCGAATGCTCCCAGCAGATCTCCCAGCAGCTCGGCCACCAGCGGCTCGTCGTCGGGACTGATCACGATCACCAGGTCGGATGCGGAACGAACCAGTCCCATGGCCGACTCAAGCTGCGTACGAATGATCCCCGAGTCGATGCGGACGGTGCGATGGACGATCTGCCCGGACAACTTGGCGGCCAGTTCCACGACGTCGCGCTGGGCGGATCGGAACATCGCGGCCCGATCCTCCTGCCAGCGATCCAACGCCTCCGACCAGGCGGTGGCGAGCGTCTGGAATCGCTCCCCGTGACTCGCGACGGACTCGGCCCGCCCTTCGGCCATGCCCTGCTCCAGCCCTTCCCGGTGTCCGGCCTGTCGGCCGTCCTCCCGCGCGGACTCCTGCATCCGGGCGGCCTCGACCCGGGCGGATTCGATGATGGCGGCAGCCGCATCCCGGGCATCCCGGATGATCACCTCGGCCCGACGATCGAAATCCTCGATCTCCATCGGTCCCAGTCGGTGCTGACCACCGTCGAGCTGATCCTGCTTGATGACCGTCATGCAACCCTCAAACGACGAGTTCCGACTCGCCTCCCCTGCTGGTGATGATCAGTTCGCCCGCATCCTCGAGCCGACGGACGACGTCCACGATCCGCTGCTGCGCCGACTCCACATCGGAGAGCCGCACCGGTCCCATGTATTCCATGTCCTCGACGATGAGATCGGCCGCGCGGGTGGACATGTTGGAGAACACGATCTCCTTGAGTTCGTCCGATGCGGTCTTCAGTGCCAGGGCGAGCTCGCTGTTGTCGATCTCGCGCAGCACGCTCTGGATGCCCTTGCCGTCGACATGGATGATGTCCTCGAAGACGAACATGAGACGACGGATCTCCTCCACCAGTTGGGGGTCGTTGTTCTCCATGTCGTCCATGATCTTCTTCTCGGTGGTCCGGTCGCAGAGATTCAGCACTTCGGCGACGGTCTCGACTCCGCCAACGCGTTCCGAGGAGCTGGCGAGCATGTTCGAAAGCCGGTCTTCGAGCCCCGCCTCCACCTCCTGCACGATGTCCGGATTGGTCTGGTCCATGCTTGCGACCCGGCGGACGACCTCGACCTGCTTGTCCTCGGGCAGTCCGACCAGGATCTCGGAGGCGCGGGCGTGCCCGAGATGGCTGACGATGAGGGCGATGGTCTGGGGATGCTCGTCCTGGATGAAGGTGAGCAGAGTCTCGGCCTCGACGCGCTGGAGGAAGCTGAACGGCGTCCGCTGCACCTGGGTCTCGATCTGCCCGATGATGTGGGCGGCCCGATCGGGGTCGAGGGACTCCTTCAGCAGCCGCTTGGCGTACTCCAGACCACCCTCCCGCACGTAGCGGTTGGCCAACTGCAGGTTGTAGAACTCCTCCACGACCCCTTCGATGAGCTCGTTGGGAACCTCCTCGATGGTGGCGAGCGCGGCCGTCACCTCCTGCACGACATCCTGCGGCAGGCAGCGCAGCAGATTCGACGCCGATGCTTCGTCCAGACTCAACAGCAGGATCGCCGATTTGACGACGCCGTCGATGTCCTCGAGCCTCTCCGGCAGCTTCTGACCGATGCGGAACGACATGGCTTCTCCTAGGACTCCGTCCGGACCCAGCGGCGCAGGACGTGGGCAACCTCCTCGGGACTGTTCTGCACCGAGGATCTGATCTGTTCGAGCATCACGGAGCGCCGTACCGCCTCATCACCGATCTCAACGCCCTCGAGTACCACCTGGGAATCCTCGACCTCGTCAACGATCTCGACGTCCACGCCAGGAGACGCTTCCGCCGATGCGATGGTCGACTCGGAGATGGATCCGGTCGCGGTGCGCCGGAGCATCAGGAACATGAGACCGAGACACAGCACGACCAGTGATCCCAGTCCGATGGTGCCTGCCATGTCGGAGTTGGCGAACTGCGTGGCCCAACCGGCCTCCTCGACGGGGCCCGCCGGTCGCAGTCCCGAAACGGCCGTGAACATCATCACCGTCACGTCACCCGCCTCGCCTCCGTCGAGCGAGGTGGTGTCGACCAACGGCTGCACCTGCTGTTCGATCTCGGTCAGCGTGCTTTCCACGAGGTCGTCGAACAGTGCCGGATCGATCGGATCCGTGCCGTATTCCGAGCCGTAGAGGCCCTGGAAGTAGGTCCGGGGAATGCCGATGCTGGCGTTGATCTTCAGGGCGTAGCCGCCGCTGTCCAGAATGCGGTTGGTCGCGCTTCCAAAGGCCGGTACCTGACTGGTCTCCTGGCTGGTCTCCTTGTTGACCCGCCCCGGGCCGCGTGCGCCGGTGGTCACCCGCACGCCGGTGTTGGCCCGGATTCCGGGCTCCGATCCCCCGGTCCCCTGGGACTGCACGCTTTCCTCGAAGGTCTCGGCGGTGACCCCGACCTTGGGATCCTCGTAGGTCGTGATCTCGCGAACCGTCTCCCGCGTGTCCACCACGGCATTGACCGAGATGCGCACCCCGGGGATGTAGCCCAGGGCGTCACCCAGTCGCTGCTTGGAATGCTTTTCGGCCGCGAGTTTGATGTCCATGTTCCGGGTCAGGGCCATCGAGTCGTCGCCCCGTGCGGAAAAGGATCGCCCCGTCATGGCATCGATCACCGCGACCGACTCGGTCTTGAGCCCGTGCGTCGCGCCCGCGACCATCCGGGCGATGGAATCCACCGCGGGCTGCGTCAGACCGTCGGTCACCGTGAGTACGGTGACCGACGCGGTCCGGGGGATGAAGGCCCGTCCGATTCCGACCGTCTCGTCGTCGCCGCTGATCACCACGGTCGCGGAACGGACGTTGGCCATCTGGCCGATCATCCGACCCAGGACGTTCTGCGTCGCCACCCTCGTCCGGGTCCGGTACTGCCCCTTGGTCAGGAAGAGACTCTCGTCCTTCACCATGGAATCGAAGTCGATCTGGTCTGGACTGATGATCGACTGCTCGTTCATGCCGCTGACCACACGATCCCGGTCCGCCACCGGAACGAGGATCGCACCGCGGTCCTCCTCGTAGGACACACCGCTGCTGGCAAGGTAGTTGATCGCCGCCGCCTTGGATTCGGTGTTGAGACTCACCGGCAGCGGCACCATCGTCGACCGGCCCGAGTAGAGCGACACGACGAAGAGCACCATGGCCAGAATGACAACGACCGAGCCGATGAACAGCTTGGTGTTGGCTGATAGTTCTCGAATGTGCCCCCACGATTCGTGGAGCATCGTTCGAATCGACTGCATCCGCCTGGCCTCCATGCCTGGGATCGATTCAGAGCCTGTCCGCATCCACCGTGTCGACCATCCTGGTCCGACGGTGAATCAGGCCGTTGTCACTACACGCGAAGCTGCTTGACCTCCTCGTAGGCATCCAGGACCTTGTTTCGGACCTGAAGCAGCATTCGGAACGCCGTATCCGCCTTGCGTGCCGCGATGAGCACGCTTTCGATGTCGTCTCGTCGGCCGGCGGCGAAGTCCTCCGCCGCGACCTGCGCGTCCTGCTGAAGTTCGTTCACGCGGCCGATCTCCTGCTTGAGGAGATTCCCGAAGGCCGGATCACCCGGGCGGTTGGGGCCCCCGGTCGAAGGAAGACCCTTCACCCCCTGCAGGGCGTTCTGGTCTCCAATCAGTCCAAGTGGATCGGGCATGGCGTGACGTCACCTCATCTGGGAACGCTCGATCATCCGAGCAGTTCCAGCGCAATACTGTACATCGACTTCGTGGCCTCCGAGGCCGTAATGTTTGCCTCGTAGGCCCTGGCGGCCTCCATGGCGTTCATAAGTTCCGTGGTGACAGAGATGTTCGGGTAGCCCACGTAGCCGGCCTGGTCGGCAAACGGGTTGTCCGGCTCGTACCGCTGGAGGGGTGCACCGTCGTCCAGGAGGATTTCCGAGACGTGCACCCCCAATGGCGAACCGGTGGAGGGATCTCCCGAGGCGAAGATCGGAATCCGCCTCCGGTAGGGCTCGTATTCCCCTGATTCGTTGAGGATCGTCTGGAAGTTGGCCAGGTTGCCCGAGATAGCGGTCATCCGCTCCCGCTGGCTGACGAGGCCCGAGACCGAGATGTCGAGTGCGTCAAACATGATCAGACCCGTTCACTGATGGCGGTGTTGAGGATGTCGAATCGATTCTGCATGAGCTCGGACGTGGTCCTGAAGACGAGGAAGTTCTGCACCAGATCCTGCATGATCCGTTCCAGATCGCGGTCATTTCCATCCTGGAACAGCAAGTTGTCGCCGGTGGGCCCTGGATTGAGGCGGAGCGCCCCGTCGGACACCTGCACCTCGCCGGAGCCGCGCAGTTCGAGATCCCCTCCCCCGGCTCCACGCCGACGATCGATGGCATCCCCCAGCTGGGACTGAAAATCGGCCGTGGAGACGTCCACAGGCCGGAATCCGGGCGTCGAGATGTTCGCAATGTTGTTCACGATGACGTCCTGACGACGGGCCGTGAACTGGATCACCCGCTCCAGTACGGGAAGATCCATTCCGTTGGTGATGCCTTCGATCATGAACGACCTCCGGGTTGATCCATCTTCGATGCTGCAAAACGCGCACCCTGATCCACGTCGGACCATTCTGCCGTTTCCGATCCGTCAGCGCACTTTCTGCGCCGTCGGCTCAGAGGGTGGTGGGAACGAGATTCGATTCCTTCCATTTCTTGAGCTTCAATCCCAGCGTCCGGACCCCGATGCCGAGGGCCGAGGCGCTGCGTTGACGGTGACCATCGTGGTGTGACAGCGTCGCCACGATGACCGCACGTTCGATGTCTTCCAGTTGACGAACGCCGTCGCAGACCAGTTCGACGCCTTCGGCCTCCCGCTCGGCCTCGCTGGGAGGCGGCTCCACGACGCAGGTGAGCCAACTGGAGACCAGTTCGGCCGTGACCAGGGAATCGACCGACAGGACGTGCGCCCGCTCGCAGATGTTCTCCAGTTCACGCACGTTCCCCGGCCACCGGTACTGCATCAGCAGATCCATGGCGTCCGGCTCGACCCGACAGGGCTCCCGCCCTTCCCGGGCCGACAATGTCCGCAGGAAATGCGTCACGAGTTCCGGAATGTCCTCCGCGTGGTCCCGGAGCGATGGGATCTGGAGCGGCAGCACATTCAGACGGAAGAACAGGTCCTGACGGAACGTGCCTGCCTCGACCTCGGCCTGGAGGTCCCGATTCGAGGTCGCGATGATGCGCACATCCACCGATCGACTCGTGGAGGATCCCACCCGCTCGAAGGTCCGCTCCTGAAGCACCCGCAGCAGCTTGGCCTGGATCTCGGGTGCGATTTCGCTGATCTCGTCCAGCAGCAGCGTCCCGCCGTCCGCCAGTTCGAAGCGTCCCTTGCGCATCTTGTCGGCTCCGGTGAACGCCCCCTTCTCGTGTCCGAACAACTCTGATTCGAGCAGACTCGGAGACAGTGCCGCACAGTTGATGGCCAGGAAGGGCCCGCCGGCCCGGGGACTGTGCTCGTGGATCCATCGGCTGGCTACTTCCTTGCCCGTCCCGGACTCGCCCGTGACCAGCACTGTGGAGTTGCTTTCGGCGATCTGCCGAAGCCGGAGCCGCAGGCCCACCATCGACTCGCCGCCTCCGACCATCTCGTGTTCGCGACCGCACGCGCTGGAACCCGCGGGCGAACCGCTGGCCTTGAGAATCTGGTTCTCCTTGACGAGACGACCCCGCTCGAGCGCACGCTCGATGGTGTTGATGAGTTCGTCCCCGCTGAAGGGCTTCGTGATGTAGTCGTATGCTCCCAGCTTCATCGCCTCCACCGCGGTCTCCACGGTTCCGTAGGCGGTCATGAGAATGACCGGCACCTGCTCGTCGATCTCGCGGATCGCCTGCAGCAGTTCCACCCCGGTCATGTCCGGCATCTGGAGATCTGTGATCACCGCGTCGCAGCTGCTCGAGGCGATCTTCTCCAGGGCCGCGGGTCCGCCGTTGGCGACCACGACCCCGTGCCCCTTGCGGGCCAGCATCGTGGCGACGCTGTCCCGCATCATTTCCTTGTCATCGACGACCAGTACGCGTGTCATGTGCTAGTTCCTCCATCACCGCTGGTGATGTCATCGAGCTCTGTCTTGGCGGGTACGCGGACTTCGAACGATGTCCCGCCTCCCGCACGATCGGATACCTGGATGTGACCGCCGTGTGCATCCACCACGCGGTGCGCGATGGCCAGCCCGAGCCCTGTTCCGGATGCCCGGGTGGTGAAGAACGGATTGAACAGCCGCTCCTGATCGGACTCAGGAATGCCGCAGCCGCGGTCCTCGATCCGGAAGACGGTGAAGTCCTGCAGCGTTCCGTCCGGACGGCGCAGCCGCTGTTCATCGACCGTGATATCCAGCAGCTCTCCGGTCGGGTCGGACTCCATCGATTCCAGTCCGTTCCGGACGATGTTCCCCAGCGCCTGCACCATCAGTGATGCGTCGACGAGGATGTCCGGCTGACTGGCGACCGTGATGCGAATCCGGTCCGAGCCGCCGGATTCGGCTACGACCCGGTCCATCAGCTCCGACACGACCAGCGGCTCGATCCGGACCGTGGATTCCCGTGCGAACTGCAGGACATCACGCACGATGACGTCCATGCGCCGCACGGACCGGTCGATCTTCCCGCACAGGTCGGCCTGCTGCGGCAGCTCCGCCAGATCCTCCGCGAGGACCTCCGCGTACAGCTGGATGGACGCCAGCGGATTACGGATCTCGTGGGCGATTCCGGCCGCCATCTCACCGAGCGACGCCAGTTCACGCGACCGGTGCAACTGGGCATTGGCCTCGGCCAGTTCACGCTCCAGCCGCAGCACCTGGTCCTGGAGGGCGTCGTGGGTGCTCTGCAGACGCTCGGCGGTGTCCATCACGGACTGCATCAGATCACCGAGCTCGGCGGCGGTGAGCTCGGTGGGTGCATCCGGGGTGGCGGGCGTCATCTGCGTCATCTCATCCTCTGGCGTCTGCATACCGGTTGGTCGACTCGATCGGCCTCGATGCCTGGTACCCGTGCCTGGCTCGACGACCCGCGTCCAGTTCCTCGATGCCGGTGCGGGCGGCATCACGCTGCTCCGCGAGCCGGGTGCGGTCCGATTCGTCGCCCTGCAGGACCACCTGCATGCATTGGTCGACACTGTCCATCAGCGATCGAACCCGCCCCCGCCGGACGTCGTCAACCTCCGCCAGGCGCGCCTCCAGATTCCGGGTCATGGTTCCGAGGGTCGCCTGGGCGGGCAGCAGCCGTTCCACCAACTGCTGTCGGCGACCGAGAATCACGAGCAGTCGATCGACGTCTCCCGCCTCGATACACGATGCCTGCTCCGGAGCCATCCCGGCGAGTTCGCGCACGACGGCCTCCTGATTCTCCAGCAGGCGAATCAGCTCATCGATCCAGGTCGCGGTGTCGAAACTCGTGTCGGTCATCCTGACCTCGTACGGGCGACGTCCTGTCGCCGATTTCATCCATCCTCCGCCGTGAGGACCTGCGTCCCGGGCGGCATGATCCGCATCCATCGCTCCCAGATCTCCCGATCCATCAGCGAGTCGATGCTCGTCAGTTCATCGTCGGGCATCGACTCCAGTCGATGCAGCGCCCTGGCGTGGGCCGCCGTGGCTCGGGTCCGGTCCCCGAGTTCCACCCATGCTCCGGCGATCTGCACCAGCGCATGCATGGAGGCGGTGTGATCAGCGAAGTCGCGGGCGGCCCGTTCGTAGATCCCGATGGCCTCCTCGTAGCGACGCAGATCGTAGAGCGCGTCGCCATGACCGATCATCGCGGTGCGAAGTGTCTCCAGCATGGCCCCGGTGCGCACCGGCAGGCGACCGCAGTCCAACACCACCTGTTCGTAGGAGTCGCAGGACCGCTCGAGCAGCGAACGCCGTCTCGCCTCGAACACGTCCCGCATCGACGGAGCCAGCGTCTGATCATCCACCAGGCGCTGCTGGAGTTGCCGGGCCGCGCCACGCGTGCACGCCGCCAGCAGCAGCCGTGCATCGGTGCGCGGCTGCGATTCGACCGCCCTGGCCAGGAATGCGTCCAGATGCGGCACAGCTTCCGAGTAGCGACCGCTTCGGAAACCGAGCGCTCCGAGTTCCCGCAGGGCATCCATCCAGTCCACGGCATCCGGCGTCAGCACCGTGCGACCGTTCACCACCTGCTCGAGACTCAACCAGGCCGCATCGACATCCCCCATCGCCTCGAGGCACCGGGCCAGCGGCACGTGGCAGCGGGTGGCGTCCGGACTGCTGGGCCAGGTCTCGATGACGGCCCGGTACCAGCCGGCCGCCTCGTCGAACCTCGCCTCGGCCTGCAGACACCTCGCCAGCCGTTCCATCAGACGACCACGTCGTGGATCGTCCTCGTCGGTCGCCGCCAGCGCTTCCGTGAAGGCTTCGACGGCTTCGATGGTCCGTCCCGCCGCATCGTCGTGCCGGGCGGCCTCGACCAGCGAGGTCCGCCATCGCTCCTGTTCACCGGGCTGATCATGCCACCACCCTGCGGCCTGCCGGTGCGCGTCGGCCGCCCGAATATGCAGTGCGGTCACCTTCTCGTGAAGGGAGCGCACGCCGGGCTCCATGGGATCGAAGGGACCCTGCAGGGTCGTCGGGAGTCCGGCTTCGAGATCCCGGGCCAACTGGCCGGCCGCCATGGCCACGGCGTGGGAGACGGATCCGGGACACGGGCCGGGATCGTACAGTCGCTCCGCCGCGGTGGCGTACGCCAGACCGTGCTCCAGGAGACCCTGGAGCAGAACGGCCTCGTACCGATCCATGTACACCGCCGTCAGCCCCTGCAGATCGAGATCCGGATGCATGCGACCGACCGCCAGCAGGCGTCCTGCTTCGGCCAGATCGGCTCGTGCAGCACGGTGGTTGCCGAGGAGACTCGACGCCTCACCACGTCCCACCAGTGCCGGCAGATTCGAGGGTGTCGCAGGAAGTTCGGCGAGGGCACGATCGTGGCACTCGAACGCATCCTCCACATTGCCCCTCGCCGAATGCATCTGACCCAGAAGCACCCAGGCCTCTCCACGTACGGGATCGGTGACCTCGCACAATTCGATCGCCTGCTCCACGACACCGGCCGCCTGCTGCCACTGGGACAGTTCCCGGTAGCCGCGTCCGAGCAGCACCAGAAGTTCGGCCCGCATGACCGGTGGCGCATCGTCGGCCTCGAAGCGCCTGAGGTCCACATGCAGCATTCGTACCGCTTCGTCCACCCGGCCGGAGGCCAGACGGAACTCGGCCATGCGAAGTGCTGCCCACTGGCGATCATTGCGGGTCGCACCCTCCGCGTCCCGGAACCTGCGAAGTTCCGCCAGAACATCGAGATCGTGCGAAGCGGCATCCTCCATCACGGCGTGGATCCAGGCTCGATGCACCCGCAATGCTCGCGGCGAGGCCGCCGGCGACTGCTCGGGATCGAACGTCCGCAGGCGATCGAGGAATCCTCTGGTCGCCATGGGCGTTCCGGCACCGATGGTAGCCATCGCCCATCGCTCGAGGGCGGCATCGTCGATCAATGCCCCCAGCGCCTCCGCCTGTTCGTAGTTCCGCACGACACGCTGATGATTTTCCGGTTCGTCGATGCCGTTGAGCTGCTGCCACATGCTGACCCAGTCGCCGGACAGACGGTAGTACCTTGCCTGCTCCGGCGAAGTGGATTCATGAAGCCACTCCCCCGCGAAGGATTCGAGATTGTTCCGCATGATGTGCAGATCGCCCCGCTGCATCGCCGCCTCGGCCCGCTCCAGGTACTCCGCCGGCGCAATGGCACCGGTCCTGGCGGACCAGGACCACAGAGCCGTGGCGGTCAGCATGCCTCCCACGAGCAGCAGCAGCAGCGGCCACGATCGACGAACGCCGATGGTGCCGACCCCGTTGCGAGCCGAGGACTCCCGGGACTCGTAGGTCACCAGGGCGTCGTCCCGCTCGTCGGAGGAACGCATCGATTCGGGGTTCTCGGGCCGATCCGTGGCCATATTCGTCCTCGCCGGGAATCGACGCAGCGATTCCATGAGACAGACCCGGTGCCTCCATGCACCGGTGATCTTTGTATCGGCAGCGGGGATTTCACCGCATGAGGAGAACGGTCAGACTTCATCCAGCGGCGGGGCAACCGGACGCACCACGACGGTTCTGGCCAGCAGATCTCCCAGACCCTGCTGATTGGGATGAAGCAGGGTGAGGACCGCCAGTGGAGGTACCAGCAGGACGAGTCCCTTGACGAGATTACGAACGAATAGTTGGCGAAATCCCGGGCGGTTTCCATCCGTGGTGCGAACCTGCCCACCACAGGCCCACTTGCCCAACGATGCCCCGGTGCCGGTTTCCCAGCACAGGCACCAGATGATCGTCACCAGCACCAGGAGGGCGTAGGCGGTGACCTCGTCCGAACCCAGGCTCATCATGGGGACCCGCACCAGATCCCGGGTGGCGCCGCCGAACAGGAGGTAGAAGGCCAGCAATCCGGGAACGAGATCGATTCCCAGGGCCGCCAACCTCGCCAGAGGCGACATCGGGATGTAACCCGTTGGCAACGAGCTGCTTGCAAGATCTCCTCCGCGGGCGAGCACGATGATCATCACCACCATGCTTACCAGACCGATGGCCACGGCAATCGACCAGATGCTCGATGCCGCGATCCCCACCGGGGGATTGATGTCCAGACGATGCAGTGTCCCCCCGGGAGCGTCGACCACCTCGGCGACGAGCTGATCGTCCGCAAGGGAAAGCACGAAGATGCTTCCGGTCAGCCCCATCAGGGCCCAAGGCCCCTCGGGCCGATCGATGATCGTCAACTCGGCGGAAGATCCCGTCTGGACATAGTCGAAGGCGAGACCGTCTGGTCCGCGACGGGTCGCCAGCACCGGAAGGCCGTCGACGGCCACCAGCCCCTCCGAAATCCCGTCGATCGCATCCCCCAGCCTCATCCACCCCCCGGTTTCGGATGCCCTCCAGCACTCCACGACCTCCCCGCACTGGAAGGCGATGACGAACGATCCGAAACCGCAGCATCCGGCGGCATGGATGCCGGACCACGACCGCTCCGGAACAGGCAACTCGACCTCGACCCACTGCCCGGACACCAGACGACGGGCAACGGGCCGATCGTCCAGGGAACCGATGACGAGCGGACCGGTGGACGTACCCGCCAGCAGATCGATGGAATCGAATCCCTTCAGCGGAGGCAGCGGACCGAAGCCTTCCCGGGGTTCGATCAGATCGAGATCCAGCGAGGCCTGATAGACCGCTCTCAACTGGTACGCATCGAAGGTCTGACCGTCGGCGTGCGGCGACGACAGCAGTATCCAGACCGTGCTGCCCCATGCTCCCAGTGCGATCGGCTGCTCCGCGAGGCGCCGCACGACACGGTAGGAGAACGACCCCGAACGGCGGGTTCCGTGGCAGAGATCCCATCGTTCGGAATCCTGTTCGCTGGGCACGACCAGCCAGACATGCTCGTCGGCCCCGGTGGCAAGAAGCGGCCGGTCCGAATCCCCCCGGACCGTTCCCGGAACCATGGCCACCACGAGCAGCACCACCAGACGGATCATGTCCACCTTCACGGTGCGGACTCCGGAGTCTCGGACGTGCCGCGAAGTCGCTCCTCGCGATCGGGATTGAGCCCCCGGCGCATCATGTTCAGATCGAAGACGCGATCGACGGGCTCCTTACTGACGTCGGTGGTCATCTGATCGAGCACGATCATGCTTCGGTTCCGTACCTCATCGTCTTCGTGGAGTGAGATCGTCATTGCATTGCAGAACTGCGGATACGACGTCACCGGCCGCCCGGACAGGGCGACGGCACGGGTCCGCCTTGGATCGTATTCCACCCGAAGCCGCCGATCCGAACCCACCCTCCGAAATTCGAACCGAACGGGATACATGGCATTCGGCTCGATCCAGACCGATGACGGCATGCCCCGGCGGACGGTCCCGAAATTCAGTCGCCAGGCGTCGGCGGTCGAATCCCAGGCGACCGCGGGCTCGTCCCGGACCTGCAGATGCCCCAATCCAAGCACCACCCGATAGAAGTCCGGATCCACCGGAATCGTCCGGAAGTCCTCGACGGTCCGGGAGGTACTTGCGCCGACGTACAGCACGCTTTCCTCCCCGTCGAGGTAGATCCAGTGCTGCGGACCGTTCATGCCGGTCACGGCGTAGGTCTCTCCGAATTTCGAGATTCTGGTCGCCAGCCGGTCGGCCCGGAGGTACCAGAGATCGAGGTCCCCCTGCTCGAAGCGACGTCCTCCGTCCTCCTCGACCCAACGGGCCTCGAAGATGCCCCGGGCGTAGAGGGATTCGATGGTGTCCGCCCGCTCGTTCCACCGGGACACGATCGTCGACCACTCCGGAGGAGATCCTTCCGGCATCCCCTCGGTCGTCACCCGTGGGGCGCACCCCGCGAGCACGACGATGCACAGCATCGCCCCGGCACGCAGGCACGATTTCACATGCGGACCAGTGACTAGATGTCCCCCTGCAGCACATCGCCGAGCTGCTCGCTCAGTGAAAGTATGTCCTCATCCCCGATCCCGGGGTTGAGGAGCTCGACCAACGGCGAATCCGGAGCGGACCCCTTCGGTTTGAGCAGCCAGACGACGCGATCTCCCCCCTCCTCGGAGCGCTGGGATTCATGACGGAAGAGGCGCTTGCGAAGCAGGATCAGCCCGAGCACGAAGCGAAAGGCCAGCCGGTCCTCGCGTTCGTCCTCCCCCAGCCGTTCGAAGATGTCGAGCAGGACCTGATCGTCCACGAACACCTTCTGCTTCTCGCCCTTCTCGGGCATTCTCGTCTTCCAGAAGCTGAAGATCCCCTCCGGACGGGGGTTGCCCTCCCAGGCTTCGATGGAATAGTCCACCCGACTCAAAACGGCTTCGTCATCGTCGCACAGGGCGGCCACACAGGGCGAACCGGGCTCAATGGGCTCACCGGTCGCGGCACAGACCCCTGTGGATCGACTGACACGGTACTGGGAACCAAATCGACTCATGGCTGGAATCCTAGCCCATCCGGGTGGTGCATGCAGACTTCGCTCCTGCTTCAACCGCCTATACTGTGAACGGAAGAGAGCCCGGAGTCCTCAGGCCCCCCATGCTCAGCAGTTTGTTTCAGAATGCATTCTGGGAGATCCTCATCGAATTGGCGGTGATCTGGATCGGGGTGTACCTCGTCTTCAGATTCCTCCAGGGTACCCGCGGTGCGGGTGTGATCCGGGGACTCGGCGTACTGGGCGTGGTGCTCATGGTGTTCTGGCTCGTCATGGTCAACACCGAGTCCTTCGGACGGCTTCAGTTGATCCTGAACTACTTCGTCGGCCTGCTGGCCGTGCTGCTCATCGTGATCTTCCAGCCCGAGCTGCGACAGGCCGCCATCCGAATCGGCCAGACCAAGTTCATCCGCTGGGGAGGCGTCGAGCAGGTCAAGACCATCGACGCCATTTCGGAGGCCGCAGGCTTCCTCAGCCGCAACCAGTTCGGAGCCATCATCGCGATCGAACGCAATGTCCAGCTCGGTGGGCTGGTCGAGGGTGGACAGCAGATCGATGCCACCATTAGCAGCCGACTGCTCGAATCGATCTTCTGGCCCAGCAGTCCCCTGCACGATCTCGGCGTCGTGGTCCGCGGTAACCGGATCGTCGCCGCCGGTGTGCAGTTCCCCCTCGCCGAGGAGGGTTCGCTCGCCGCAAAGTTCGGATCGCGCCATCGCGCGGCCCTCGGAATGGCCCGGGAAAGCGACTGCGTCGTGATCGTCGTCAGCGAAGAGACGGGCACGGTCAGCATCGGAGTCGACGGTCGCCTGGAGACCGGACTTGAAGCGGATCAGGTTCGCGACGCTCTCCGGACACACCTGTCCGCACCGCCGGAAGGCTCCGCCGCCGGCAGTGATTCGCCTGCGGAAACGGACGAATCGGGCACGGAGGACGAATCGTGAGCCGCCGCACCGACATCCTGAGCCTCGTCCTCGTATCGATCGTGGCCCTCCTCATCTGGCTCGTGGCCGAGGACTACACCAGCGAGGACACCACCATCCAGACGCGGTTGGACTTCACTCCGAGCAACGTCCGCTACTACGTGGTCGATCCTCCGTACACCGAAGTCACCCTGCAACTGGGCGGCACGAACCGCGCCATCAACAAGATGCGGACGCTGCTGCAGAACGAATCGCTGGCCATCACGAGTCCGGCGGGGAACGGCCCCCACACCTTCGAGGATCTCGCCGGCCAGATTCGGTCGATCCCCGAGGTGCGTGAGACCGGAGTCTCCATCGGCGGCGTCGAGCCGGCCAACTTCAGCATCGATATCACCGAACTCGTGACGGTCGACGCCGTGGTGAGAGCCAGCATGCCCGCCGGCACACTGGTCCAGGATTCCGTGGTCAGCCCCGAGCAGGCGACCATCACCCTTCCCAAGGACGAAGCCGACACCCTGCCGGAGAATCCGATTCTCGAGGCGGTGGTCGACGCGGAGGACATCCAGCTGCTGGAGCCGGGAATTCTTCACACCGTCAACGGCAGTCTCCAGCTCCCCAAGGGGGAACACACGCTCTCGAACGTGCAGATCGAACCGGCCACCGCCCGGGTCTCCTTCCGCCTGGTCGCCCGCAACCGCAGCATCACCCTCGACAAGGTGTACGTGCAGGTACTGGTGAACCCCGAAGCCATGACATCCTTCGAAGTGAAACTGCCGGATGCAATGCTGCGTTCGGTCGAGGTCGAGGCAGGCACCGAACTCGCGGAACGGCTGGAGGCCGGCGATGGCACCCGTGTCGTCGCGGTGGTGCCGCTGTCCAGCCTTGAACTCGAACAGGGCATCACCAGCAAACCCGTCGCCTACTTCCTTGCGTTGTCGGCCGACGGAACCGGCGAGGCGGTCACCGCGACGGTCGACGGCAACGCCACCCCGGACATTGCGATCGAGATCAGTCGAATCCCCACGACGAGTCCGACGACGGCCGACACGCCCTGATCAGGACCAGCGGGTCGCGTGCCAGGTCTTCTTGCCACGACGAACGAGAATCATGCGGCCGTGCAGCAGATCGTCCGGACCGAGCCGGCGATCGAGGGCCGACGCCTTGTCGACCTTCGCACCATTGATCGAAATCGAGCCGTTGGAGAGGAACTCCCGGGCTTCGCGCTTGGATCCGGCCAGAGAGGTCTCGGGCAGCAGATCGAGCAGGAGCACCCCCTCGCCCTCGAGATCGGCCGCACGATGGTCGGATCCCGCCACATCGACGAACACCTCGTCCAGCAGCCCCTCATCGAGCCCCGCCACGTCACCGCTGAAGAGTGCACCGGCCGCGGCCCGGGCCCGCTCCAGCTCATCCTCGCCGTGCATCAGACGGGTCATCTCGTCGGCGACCGCATTCTGGGCGAGACGCTGCTGGGGCGACTCCGCGTGACGGGCTTCGAGGTCCTCGATCTCCTCACGGGAGAGGAACGTGAACCACCGGAGGTACTTGCCGACGTCCGCATCGGAGGTGTTGAGCCAGAACTGGTGGAAGGCGTAGGGGCTGGTGCGGTCGGCGGTGAGCCAGACGGCACCGGACTCGGTCTTGCCGAATTTCGTGCCGTCCGCCTTCGTGATCAGCGGTGCGGTGATGCCGTACCCCCGCGGGACGTCGTCCCCCTGCTCCACGAATTCGCGGCGGATGAGGTCGATCCCAGCCACGATGTTGCCGTACTGGTCCGATCCCGCGATCTGGACGGTGCATTCCTCGCTCCGGCGCAGATGAAGAAAATCGTAGGCCTGCAGGATCATGTACGAGAACTCGGTGTAGCTGATCCCCTGTTCCCGGTTCTCCAGTCGGTCGCGAACCGAATCCTTCTGGATCATCATGTTGACGGAGAAGTGCTTGCCCACGTCTCGCAGCATGTCGATGTAGCCGAGACCGCAGAGCCAGTCCGCGTTGTTGACGATCCTGGCCGCATTGGGCTTCGCGGGATCGAAGTCGAGCACCCGCTCGAAGATCCGCCGGCAGGAGTCGACGTTGGCCTGGACCTGCTCGGCGTCCAGCAACTGGCGTTCGGCGTCCTTGCCGGAGGGATCGCCGATGAGGCCGGTTCCGCCCCCCATGAGCACGATTGGGATGTGGCCGCACCGCTGCCAGTGGGCCAGCAGCTTGATGGCCACGAAGTTTCCGATCGTCAGACTCGAACCGGTGGGATCGAATCCGCAGTAGGCGATGCGCCCCGGAGCGGACAGGAACGCCGGTAGTCCGTCGTCGTCCGTCGTCTGGTGCAGCATGCCGCGCCAGGCAAGTTCTTCGAGGAACCCTGCCTCAGGCATCATGCCCGTACACCTCGGACCCGCCGGTCTCCCATGTGTCCATATCCTGCCGCATTCCCGGCGTGTTCAGAAAGATGAGCAGGACCGCCGGCCACAGCAGACTGATGACCAGATTGATTCCGATGATGGCGTACACGCCGATGGCGATGAAGGATCGAAGATCCTCTTCGGAGATCTGGGGGGCGGACTCGTCGCCGACCATGGCCTCCTGCTCCTGCGCGACCACCATGTCCACCGTCTGGTCGATGAACTGCGAGCCCCAGACCGTCAGCACCAGGGTGACGATGATCCAGATCACCGACCACGAAAGCAATCCACCCCGCGATGAACGCTTTCGGCGAAGCAGGTTGATCGAAGCCCAGAGCAGCCAGAGGCTCATGAGCAGGGTCAGTCCGAAGTCGGCGATGGTGTAGGACCACGGGATGTCGAACTGACCGTTCGAGAACGCACTGAAGTTGCACAGCAGCCCGAACGATGCCCAGATGATCCCCATCACCCCCAGTACGGAAGGGATGACGCTGCGGGTCGGGGTTTCGTCGGGTCCCTCGGCGAATGTCGCGGGGCTCATGCCGTCACTCATGGAACTGCTCCTTAGAACTGGCGGAGAAACCGCTCGTCATTCTCGTACAGATGTCTGATGTCGGAAATGCCGTAGCGCCGCATGGCGATGCGTTCGATGCCCAGCCCGAAGGCGAAGCCGGTCCACTCCTCGGGATCGACGCCGACGGCCTGGAGGACGTTCGGATCGACCATGCCGCATCCGCCGAGCTCGACCCACTGCCACTGGCCCCGGATCTGCATCTTCATGTCGACCTCGGCCGACGGCTCGGTGAACGGGAAGAAGCTCGGACGCATCCGGACCTCGGCCTCGGGACCGAAGTAGGCCCGGGCGAACTGGAACAGCACGGTCTTGAGATCGATCATCGTCACCCCACGGTCCAGGCACAGCCCCTCCACCTGATGGAACATGCTGTAGTGGGTGGCGTCATGGGTGTCGGGACGGTAGACCCGCCCCACCGAGATGATCTTCAGCGGTGGCGGCGACTGCTCCATCACCCGGATCTGGACCGTCGAGGTCTGGGACCGCAGCATGCGATCGCCGGCGAGGAAGAAGTTGTCGATCGGATCCCTGGCCGGATGGTCGTCGGGGATGTTCAGTGCGTTGAAGTTGTGCCACTCGTCCTCGACCTCCGGTCCCTCGGCGACCGAGAAGCCCATGCGGCCGAACACCTCGACGATCTCGTCGATGGTCCTGGTCAGGACGTGCCGCTTTCCGCCACGAGCCGCAATGCCCGGCTCGGTGACGTCGATCGGCGGCCCGGCCGGTGCGGCCGAAGCCCCGGCCTTGCCGGATTCGAACGCCGCTTCGAGGGACTGCTTGAGAGCATTCATGCGCTGGCCGAAGACCGGACGCTCCTCCGCCGGCAGATCGCGCATGCGGGACATCATGTCCTTGAGACGTCCCTTGGAGCCGAGGTATTCGATTCGCCACGCCTCCACCGCCTGCGGATCCGAGGCGGCCTCGAGGGCGGCGATGGCCTCAAGCTGAAGTTGGTCGATCTCGCTGCTCATCGATCGCAGTGTACACACCAAAGAACACGGCCGCCCCCGGGGGGGACGGCCGCGTGGTTTCTCTTGGAGCCGCGAGGGCTTACTCGGATGCCTTCTCGTCGGTCTCTTCTCCACCCTCGGCCTCGCCGGAAGCCTCGTCGGCGGATGCCTCGGCCTCGGTGGCCGGCTCCTCGACGGGGGTCTCTTCCACGGCCTCGGGCTCCTCGACGGGAGCCTCCTCGACGGGAGCCTCCTCGGTCTCGGTCGCGGCGACCGGTCCGAGCGACGCGGCGAACGCCTCGCGGCGG
>CEUK01186627.1_pt1 | contig 18713 bp, 14 predicted proteins | sample 356451 | NCBI WGS metagenome assembly CEUK01 (sample SAMEA2622843, study PRJEB7988) | marine metagenome | isolation source: saline water (ENVO:00002010), including
CACCTACTTGACCTTCCTGACCAGAACATAAAACAGTGTCTCCTTGAGCTACGACTTGCCCTTTGGAGATTTGACTAGTCATAATTAGTGTGATTAATAAAAAATATTTTAAAACTCTATTCATTTGTGAAAAAATTGTGCCATATATTATAATTTCTATATTGCCATAATAATTGAAAAATAATTTAAAGGCTTAAACTACAAATTTACTATTATAATTTCACATTTAAATATTTTCTTATACTTTAGCCAAAGTTAAAACAATTAAATAATAATTTTAAGATATGAAAATTACTATTGTAGGAGCTGGTTCGGTAGGCGCAAGTTGTGCTGAATATGTAGCAATTAAAAATTTTGTTTCAGAAGTAGTTCTATTAGATATAAAGGAAAATTATGCCGAAGGTAAAGCTATGGATTTAATGCAAACTGCATCATTGAATAACTTTGATACTAAAATTTATGGTTGTACTAATAATTATTCTAAGACAGCTGATAGTCATGTAGCTGTTATTACTAGTGGTGTGCCTAGAAAACCAGGTATGAAACGTGAAGAATTAATTGAAATAAATGCAGGAATAGTGAATAATGTAGTAAATAATTTAATTGCTCATTCTCCAAATGTAATTATTATAATTGTGAGCAATCCTATGGATACTATGACTTATCTTACTCACAAAGTGACATCAATTCCTTCAAATAGAATAATTGGTATGGGTGGTGCTTTAGATAGTGCACGGTTTAAATATAGATTATCAGAAGCTTTGTGTTGTCCAGCATCTGATGTTTCAGGTATTGTAATAGGTGGGCACAGTGATAAGGGTATGGTGCCTCTTACCAGTTTAGCTACAAGAAATGGTATTAGTGTCAATGAGTATTTATCAAATGAAACACTAGAAAATATTACACATCAAACAAAAGTGGGTGGTGCTACTCTAACCTCTATGCTAGGTACCTCTGCATGGTATGCACCAGGTGCTGCTGTTTCAGCTTTAGTTCAATCAATTGTCTGCGATCAACATAAAATGTTTCCTTGTTCAGTTATGTTAAATGGTGAATATGATTTACATGATCTTACTATAGGAGTGCCTGTTATTTTAGGTAAGAATGGAGTTGAGAAAATTGTTGAGCTTAATTTAAATTCGGATGAAAAAGAGAGTTTAATGAAGTCTGCAGAAGGAGTCAAAAAAACGAACAGTATTTTGGTGGAAATGGGATTGATTTAGTATTGTGTTATTTTGTTACAATTATTTTTTCAACTAAAGTCTTATCATCTAATTCAATTTTAATTATATAAACCCCACTTTTAAAGTTGTTAATTTCAATTAAATTCAAATTAGTTTTTTGTTTATATAGTATTTGTCCTTCAGTTGAAAATAATGTTATGTACTTTGTGTTGTTATTATTTAATTGAATTTTAAATGAACCTTGATTTGGATTTGGTTTTATTTTAATTTGAATTTGATTGATATCATTTTCATTAACAAAGTTATTAGCATCTCCTTTAAAAAATTCTAATCCCCCATTCGCATTCCCTCTAATTAAATCTAATTGATTATCGCTATCAACATCTGCTATACTAACTTTTGAGTGGATGCAATTATTTATATTAAGCATGTTCTCACTAATTAAGTTGAATTCATTATTAATGTTTAAAATCATATTTTCATTCATTTCTGTTTCAATATTATCATATAAGTATATATTACCATTTTCAGTGCCAACAGCTAAATAATATAATCCATCGATTTCAAATATATGAGGTGCGGTATAGCCAGTTAAATATGTTGCATCTGCAAGATGAATTGCACCTAAGCTTTTAATTATTGTGCCGTCTTGATCAATAAATTCAGGCGTAAAGTCTTCAAAAACGGCTTCATTCATTGTTCCTGTGTTTTGAAAGTAATTTATGCCGTTAAGAATTCCGTTGTCAACACCCATTCGTTCACCAATTACTAAATCTAATAAATTATCTCGGTTTAAATCAATAAGTTGAGGAGTTGCAAAGCTACCTACATCAATGTCTAGGACTACATATTCTTCATATGAGGGCCATTCTGATGTAGAGTCAATATTGTTTTCAAAGTAATAAATTTGTCCATTATTATCACCAATAATCATATCAACTTGTCCATCATTATTTAAATCACCGAATGTTGGATAGAGTGATTGAATATTGGCTAAATTACCAATTTCAGAAATATTATTAAAATCTTCAGTAATAAGTTCAAAAGTGGGTTGATTTATAGTTCCAATATTTTTATAAAGGGAAATGCGTGAATTATAGTTCCCATTATCAAAATAACCCTTGTTGCTTATAATAAGATCTAAAAGATTGTCGTCATTTAAATCAATAAGTGTTGGGTGTGAATTTGTTCCAACATCAATCATTTCTTTAATTAAAAAATCATTTTCTACAAATTCAAACTCATAGTAATTGTTTTCGTTTAATCCGGTGTTTTTGTAAAACAAACAATTCTTGTGGTTTTCTGAAACATTCACTCCATTTGGACTTATTATTAGGTCTTTTAAGTTGTCATTGTCTATATCTATATGAAATGCGCCAGGAAATCTGGTTATGTCTATAGATTGATCATAGCTTGGAAAATTTAAATCTTGACTATACATTAAATTTGAGTTATTATCCTCTCCGTTAAATAACATGACCATGTTGTTATATGTGATATCTCCTAGCAAAAGTTCAAAACCTTGGTTGTTTAATGGGTCTAGATCTAAAGCAAGCACAGTTGATCCTGAATGCCCCATTCTCATAGATTCACTGTCATATATACAATCATCATTTAGATTTAATGTGACGCTATTTGTTGAAAAATCTTCCCTAAATCGTCCCCAACAATTATCACTTCTAGTAAGTTCAATACTATCGGCATTATTATATAACTCAGTTGATTTGTTTTCATGAAGGTAAATGTAGCTTCCTGATGGGTCAAAAGATAAAATATCAATATCTGAATCGCCATCAATATCAACAATGGCTGGAATATCAGCACTGTTGACGTATACATTTATTTGTCCAAATCCAGCATCTGAAGTAATCATTTTATAAAAATCAAATTCTAAAAAATCATTAGATGTGTTTGTGTAGACGGCAATAGAGTTATCGGAACTAGTAAATATATCCACTTTATTGTCCAGATTGTAGTCCACCATTAGTGCCCAATCTTTTAGTGATGGAAAACTTTCAATGTATTCTGGAGCATATTTATAGTTATTTATGTCTTGATTATATAGAAACGGAATAATTTTATTCCCATTTTTTGTTCCATTTTTTCCAGACCTGTCAAACACAAGTAAGTCATCAACTCCATCAAGATTTAAATCTAATTTTGAAAATTGTGCAAAATTTAGCCCGCCCGCCCAAGGAGAATCTAAATTATCACCATTTTTAACTACACCAATATCGTTATTTTGAATAAAATTAATTTGACCAAAACAGTAATTAGCAATGAAAAAACAAAGAAAAAAGTTATATCCGAATCTGCTCATTTTTAATTAATTTTTAATACAAAATTACAATATTAAAAAAGAACAACATATTTATTATTTACTTATTATAATATAATTAAATGTTAAAATTTTAATGCTTTTTTATATATTTGACCTTCTTTTAAATAAATTAAATTAGCATATGAAAAATAATAATGTTAGAAATCTGATTAGATTTATTGGTGTCATTTTTTTTATTTCCTTTCTTTTCTCTCTATCATTCACATTTGTAGTAAATAGAGAGCAATCAAAAGCCATACAATTTGGCGGTGGTGATTATTCTCTTGAGAAATATTACTTAGACTCTATGGCTAATGAGCCTGTTTATACACCATGGTTATTTTTTGGTCAAAAGTCATGGACCTTATCAGAATGTCAAGATAGTGAATTGAAATTAGGATTAGATTTGCAAGGTGGAATGAACGTGACACTAGAAATATCTATGAAAGATATTTTGATTGCATTGTCTGACAATAGTAAAGACCCTATATTCAATCAAGCACTGACATTAGCTAGCAGCAGTGAAAGTGATAGTCAACTTGATTATTTAACTCTTTTTGAAAATGCATTTAATGAACTAAATCAAAATGCAGCAATATCAAGCAGGTTATCTTCTCCTAGAATTTTTGGCAATAAAGATCTGAGAGATAAGATTCCAAGTGATGCATCAGATTCTGATGTTATGAGAATTATTAGAGTTGAAGCAGAGGGTGCTGTCGATCGAGCATTTACAGTTCTTAGAGCTAGAATTGATAAATTTGGTGTCGCACAACCAAGTATTCAAAAGGCGGAAAGAACTGGGCGAATCATTGTCGAGCTGCCTGGTGTTAAAGATGTTGCAAGAGTTAAAAAGTTATTGCAAAGTGCAGCAGTTTTGGAATTTTGGGAAACTTATGATAACACATTACTATTTAACTTAATTCAACAAGCTGATATTATAATAAGTGAAAAGTATAGAGATAATATTATTTCTGAAAAAGAATCAAGTGCCAAAAGTGATCTAGCAAGTGACGAAATTGATAATTTAGTTGCTGAAGCATCTGATGATTCACTTTCAATAAGTTCAAATCTATTATTCGAAGTTTTAGCACCTAATGTTGCTATTGACCCTAATACAAATGGCGTTCAAATTATTCCTGGTCCTGTTATAGGATCTGCATTAATCAAAGATACTGTTAAAGTAAATGAATATTTATCATCAACAGAATTTAATGAAATTTTTTCTCAATCTGAATTTAGATATATTAATTTTTTATGGGAGGCTAAACCTTTTGATGAAAATCAAGAACGACTAAGGTTATTAGCAATAAAATCTAATAGGACTAATGAAGCAGAATTGGCTGGTGATGTTATTGTTGATGCTTCACAAGATATTGATCAATTTGGTAATCCTCAAATATCTATGAGAATGAATAGATCTGGGGCTAGAGATTGGCAAAAAATAACCCGAGAAAATATTGGACAATCTGTTGCTGTTGTACTTGATGATTATGTTTATTCATTCCCAGTTGTAAATGCAGAGATCTCTGGAGGAAGTTCTGTTATATCTGGAAATTTCACTCTTGATGAAGCCCAAGATTTGGCAAATATTTTAAAAGCAGGAAAATTACCTGCTCCTGCCCGTATTATACAATCAGAAATTGTTGGACCCTCGTTGGGTGCCGAAGCAATTGAATCTGGATATAAATCATTTTTAATTGCACTAGGATTCATCTTATTATACATGATTTTTTACTATATGCATGCTGGCTTTGCTTCAAATATTGCTTTAATAATCAATATGTTTTTCATTTTTGGCGCTTTATCAGGGCTTGGTGGAGTATTGACATTACCTGGTATTGCTGGTATTGTATTAACTATTGGTATGTCAGTTGATGCTAATGTTTTAATCTATGAACGAATTCGAGAAGAGTTGTCTCAGGGTAAAGGCCTAACTTTAGCGATTCGAGATGGTTATGCTCAAGCTTATAGCTCAATTATAGATGCAAATATTACAACATTATTAACAGGTGTTGTTCTCTTTTATTTTGGTTCCGGACCAATAAAGGGTTTTGCAACTACATTAATAATTGGAATCTTAACATCGCTATTTTGTGCAATTTTTATAACTAGATTAATTTTTGAGGCTCGTCTCCAGTCAAAACGTATTGTAACTTTTTCAAATAGCATTACTAGAAATGCCTTTAAAAATTTAAATATTCCTTTCATTGCTAATAGAAAAAGATATTACATTCTTTCACTAATTATAATAGTAATAGGTGTTTTTTCTTTATTCACTAAAGGCCTAAATCAAGGTGTTGATTTTCAGGGAGGTAGAACATATATAGTTCGTTTTGAAGAGCCTGTAAAGACTAATGATTTAAGAAATAGTTTAGGTGCTGTATTTGTGGATAATAATAATATAAGTATGTATCCAGAAGTTAAAACATTTGGAAATACAAACCAGGTTAAAATCACTACTAATTTTATGATAAACGATCTAGAAGCAGATCAATTAGTTGAAGATAAATTAAATGAAGGAATATTGACTTACTCAAATAATCAGTATCAAGTTATGAGTTCACAGTTAGTTGGCCCTACAATTGCAGATGATATTAAAAGTTCCGCATTTTGGTCAATATTATTTTCGATGATTTTAATTTTTATTTACATTCTTTTTAGATTTAAGAGGTGGCAGTATGGTTTCGGTGCTGTAATGGCAGTTTTTCATGATGTATTAATTTTATTGTCTGTTTTTTCAATCTTTTATGGTCTCCTTCCTTTTTCTTTGGAAATCGATCAAGCTTTTATTGCTGCAGTTTTAACTGTCATTGGTTATTCGCTTAATGATACTGTTGTTGTATTTGATAGAATCAGAGAATTTCTTTCTGTTAAAGTAGGTGATCGATCAGATGTAATTAATCAAGCCTTAAATAGCACCTTAAGTAGGACAATTAATACTTCTTTGACTACTTTTTTTGTTTTATTTGTTATTTTCTTATTTGGAGGTGAAATTGTAAGAGGTTTTATGTTTGCAATTATGGTAGGTGTGTTGGTAGGTACATATTCTTCTTTGTTTATTGCATCTCCAATTATGCATGATACAAGTCAAAAAAAGTAATTATAATCGCACTTTGATATGCAGCTTTTACTATTTAACTTAGGAATTGGTGAAGTTTTATTTATAGGCTTGGTTTATCTTCTTTTTTTTGGATCTAAAAATTTTCCTACAGTTATGAGAGATTTTGGACGTTTTATTTTCAAAATCAAGAGTTCAGTATCTGACATTTATAAAGAAATATCCGCAGATGATAAAAATGCATGATCATGTATTTATTTGTTGATAAAAATTAATATATGTTAATAAAAAATAGTTTTTTATTTACTGAAATTACTTTAGTAAATATATCTTTCTGAAAAAAATATCAACTTTTTCTTTAATTAAATTTAATTCTTTATGAATCCATATAAATTTGAATATATCTGGTTAGATGGTTATCAGCCAGAATCTAACCTTAGAAGTAAAACCAAAGTTCTTAAATTTGATAGTTTTGATAATGATATATCAAAGTTGCCTAATTGGTCTTTTGATGGAAGTTCGACTTTACAAGCTGAAGGTCATTCATCAGACTGTGTCCTAAAGCCCGTAAAATTATATAATGATCCTGCTAGACTTAATGCTTATCTGGTTTTATGTGAAGTTTTAAATCCTGATGGCACCCCCCACAAATCTAATACCCGTTCATTAATTGAATTAGGTAATAACGATTTTTGGTTTGGATTTGAACAAGAATATACTCTTATGGATGGTTCTCGTCCTCTTGGATTTCCTGAGCAAGGTTTTCCTAATCCTCAGGGGATGTACTACTGTTCAGTTGGTAATAAAAATGTTGCAGGTCGTGAAATTGTTGAAGCACATTTAGATTTATGTTTGGAGGCAGGATTAAATATAACAGGTATTAATGCAGAAGTTTTGCTTGGTCAATGGGAATTTCAAGTTTTAGGTCAAGATCCCTTTTCTGCAGGAGATGATTTGTGGATAGCAAGATATTTGCTACACAGAGTAACCGAAGAATTTGGTGTAGGTCTTGAATTTCATCCAAAACCTGTGCAAGGAGATTGGAATGGTTCAGGTATGCATTGTAATTTTTCAAATAAATTCATGAGGGAAATTGGAGGTGAACAATATATTAAGGCAGTTTGCGAAGCATTAAAAGAGCACCATGATGCGCACATCAAAGAATATGGTTCTTCCAATGAGTTAAGGTTAACTGGGTTACATGAAACTCAATCAATAGATAAATTTAGTTACGGTCTTTCTGATAGAGGAGCTTCTATTAGGATCCCTATTTCAATGCCTTCAAATGATTGGAAAGGTTATTTAGAAGATAGAAGACCTGCATCGAATGCAGACCCATATAGAATTATTAATGTAATGATTAAAACTACAAGTAAAATTCATCAAGCATTCTAATTTTTTTTGATCTACGAATTTTTGTTTAAATTGCATCTTTAACAAAAAAAACACAACCTATGATACTTAAAAAAAATTATCTACTTCTCTTTTTTGTTTTATTATTTTCTTCCTTCTTTGTGAATGCACAACAATCCGGAGATTTTGTAAAGGCAAATAAAGCGTTTGATAATTCTGAATACAGTAAGGCTGAAGTTATTTATAAGCGTGCATATTCCAGATCTGACGACAGGTCTGAAAAAAATGAAATAAGTTTCAAATTAGCTCAATGTTATTATTTTCTCGGCAATTATAAAAAAGCAGAAAGTAATTTTAGAAGAACATTGAAAATGAGATATGACAATCCTTTAGTGCATTATTTTTTAGGAGAATGTTATAAATCAATGGAAAAGTTTGACAAAGCTGAAGAGCAGTTTTTAATTTATACTGACCTAGTGCCTGAAGATGATAAAGGAAATCAAGCTCTAGAATCTTTAAGACTTAGTCAAGATTGGATTTTAGATGGTAGTAAATATAGAGTTGTTAATGCAGGAAGTAAATTAAACTCTAAGGCAAATGACTTTGCACCATTTTTTAGAGATAAAAAAAATGAAGATTTGTTTTTCACTTCTTCTAGAGAAGAAGCTTTAGGTAAAAGTCTAAATGAGAAAACAGGTCAGAGATTCACAGATATTTTTGTAATAAAAAAGAAAAATGATAAAGGTAAATCTAGAAAAACATCTAGCAAATCATCAGTAGTTCCTCCAGAATGGGATGAAACTACATTGACAAATATTAATGATGGACTAAAAGATATTGTGAATTTGAAAAATTCTGATGAGGGAGTTATTTCCTTTAATAAGCGAGGTAATAAAATGCTATTTACGAGGGCTGTTTTTGAAAAAAATAAATATCAAGGACGAAGAATATATTCCACAACATTTAGAGGAAAAAAGTTTAGAGATGTGGTTATGGAAAAAATCCCAATTGATACTTTAGTTGATGTTCATGGCCCCTCAATAAGTGCTGATGAAAAAACTTTATTTTTTTCCGCTGAAATTGACGGAGGTTTTGGTGGTACAGATATTTATGTCACTAAATATGATAGACGGCAAAAGTCATGGGGTGTTCCAGTAAATTTGGGTGAAAATGTAAATACATCCGGCAATGAAGGTTTTCCATATTATAGTGATGAAACTAAAAATTTATATTTTTCATCTGACGGAAGAGTGGGGATGGGGGGACTAGATATTTATAAAGCACCTCATAATCCTGACGCTGATGATACAGTTGAATCAATGTTTTTAGAAGCTGAAAATTTAAAATATCCGATTAATACTTGCTATGATGATTTTAGCATTGTATTTGAATCTACTAATGTTGGTTCAGATGCAGAGCCAGAGTTGAAGGGGTTTTTCTCTTCTAATAGAGTTGGAAGTAAGTGGAAAAGCAAAGGTAACACTGATATTTACTATTTTGATAAACAACAGATTTTCTTTACCCTTTCAGGGAAAGTTACGGATGTTGCTGATGGGTCTCCAATCAAAGGTGCTAGTGTTGAACTGATTGGTCCAAATTCTAGTAAAATAGCTCACACTAACGGATTTGGCGAGTTCTCTTTTGATGATTCAAACTTTGAAGAAAATCAAGATTTTAGATTGGTTATAAACAAAGATTGGTTTTTTCAGCAAGTTGATACTACAATTACAACCAAAAATATAGATAAAAGAGATTGTGTTTATATAGAAGAAGAAGGTACTAGAAAAGGGCATCTTTCATATGATATGTATAGAGGTCCAATTGAAATGCGAACTATGCGTAGACCATTAGTTCTTAAAAGTGTTTTGTTTGATACTGGTAAGTCTGATTTAAGAGAGGAGTCTAAACAAGAATTAGATTCATTAGCTTCATTATTGACTAAAGATTGGTCCAACGTTGTTATTGAGCTTAGATCTCATACTGATTTTAGAGGAAGTGATACTTTAAATAATAGACTTTCTTACGATAGAGCTCTTAGTTGTGTAGAGTATTTGGTAGAAAAGGGTGTTGATTCTAAAAGATTAGTTCCTGTTGGAATGGCTTCTTCAGAGCCTGTAGTTTTAGAAGAATCTACATCTAATTTGCCAATTGGTATTTTAGATAAGGAATATATTTTCAAATTAAACAGTCAAAAATTAATTAATGCTGCTCATCAAAAAAATAGACGTACAGATTTTAAGGTCTTAAGCGATGATTTCAACAAATGGATTAAAGAGAATCCTGTTGATTTAGAAGATAATTCACAACCTATTAAAAGAGCAACTATTGATCAAAAGGGTCAAGTAGAGCCAATAGGAGTGAAAAGTAAAAAAGTGAGCGGAAGTTATATTCAAGAAGTTAATTAGTTGTTAGGTAAAATAATTAAATAAAACTTTATAAAAAAAGAGTGTCCTTTTAGATGCTCTTTTTGTTTATTAGAATTTATGGAGAAGTATTTAAAAAGAGGTGTTTCTGCAAACAAGGAAGATGTTCATAACGCTATTAAAAATATTGATAAAGGCATGTTTCCATTTGCATTTTGTAAATTGATACCTGATTATCTTTGTGGTGATAAAGATTATGTTTTAGCTATGCATGCCGATGGAGCTGGAACCAAATCTTCACTTGCTTATGTGTACTGGAAAAAAACTAATGACATTTCAGTCTGGAAAGGAATTGCTCAGGATGCACTTGTTATGAATATAGATGATTTGTTATGCGTTGGTGCAGTTGATAATTTTATTCTTTCATCAACTATAGGTCGAAACAAACACTTAATTAATGGCGATGTGATATCTTTAATAATTAACTCAACAAATGAGTTGATAGAGATGTATAAAAAATGGGATATAAATATTGTATCTTCGGGGGGTGAAACAGCTGATGTGGGTGATATAGTTAGGACACTTATTCTTGATAATACTGTTATATCACGAATACATAAAAATGATGTGATTGATAATGCTAATATATCATGTGGTGACATTATTGTAGGTTTATCTTCATGTGGTCAGACTACATATGAAACAGAATACAACTATGGTATTGGAAGCAATGGCTTGACATCTGCAAGGCATGATGTTTTTAATAAGGAATTAGCAAATGATTTTCCGGAAAGTTTTGATCCAACAACTAACCCAGAATTGGTATATAGTGGTTCTAAATCTTTAGTAGATAAAATAAACAATACTACAATAGGTAAAATGGTTTTATCACCAACTAGAACTTATGCGCCAGTGATAAAAAATATTTTTACAAAATACAGATCTTGTATTTCTGGAATGATTCATTGTACAGGTGGAGGACAAACAAAAATCTTACATTTTATTAATAATTTACATGTAGTGAAAGATAATATGTTTCCAATTCCTAGTTTATTTAATTTGATTAAAGAAGAATCTAATGTTTCATGGGAAGAAATGTATAAAGTTTTTAACATGGGACATAGAATGGAATTGTATTTAAAGAAAGATGTTTCTCAAGAAATTATTGATATTGCTAAGTCCTATAATTTAGATGCTCAAGTTATTGGTTATGTTAAAAAATCTACTAATAGTAAATTGACAATTAATTCTCCAAACAAAATTATCAGTTATAAAAAGTAATGTTAGATAAATTAAAAGCCATAAAAGAAAGATTTAATGAGGTTTCAAACCTAATTGTGCAGCCTGATATTATTTCTAACATGCAAAAATACATTAAGTTAAATAAAGAATTTAAAGACTTGAGTCCTATTGTAAAGACTATCGATAAATACATTTCAGTGCTTAAAAATATTGATGAGGCTAAAGAGATTTTAAATGTTGAAATTGATGAAGAATTAAGACAGTTAGCTAAATTAGATCTAGATGAGTCTGAAGAACTTAAATCCAATTTAGAGGCAGAAGTTAAAATTTTATTAATTCCTAAAGATCCTGATGATTCAAGAAATGCTGTAGTGGAAATTCGTGCAGGTTCGGGAGGAGATGAAGCTAGTATATTTGCCGGAGATTTATTTCGTATGTATACTAAATTCATTGATTCAAAAAAATGGAATCAAGAAATTATGGATGTTAATGAAGGAATCTCAGGTGGTTTTAAAGAAATTATTTTTAGTGTTTCTGGCGCAGATGTATATGGATTACTTAAATATGAGTCTGGGGTACATAGAGTACAAAGAGTACCGCAAACTGAAACTCAGGGAAGGGTGCATACATCTGCGGCTAGCGTAGTTGTGTTACCAGAAGTTGAAGACTTTGATATTGAATTAAAAGAAAGTGATATAAAAAAAGAAACATATTGTTCATCTGGTCCAGGTGGCCAATCAGTTAACACAACATATTCTGCTGTGCGATTAACTCATATCCCTACTGGTGTAGTAGCTCAGTGTCAGGATCAAAAGTCACAAATTAAAAATTATGCTAAAGCATTAAAAGTATTAAGATCTAGAATTTATGATATTGAACTAAAAAAAAGAAATGAAGAAATTGCTGGTCAAAGAAAAACAATGGTAAAAACTGGAGACCGATCTGATAAAATAAGAACATATAATTATCCACAAGGAAGAGTCACTGAACATAGAATTGGTTTAACTTTGTATTCGTTAAATGAAATTATTAATGGCGATCTTGATAAGATTGTTGAAGAGTTAAAAATAGCAGAGAATGCAGAGAAATTAAAAACAGGGTAAATGGATATTAAATCATTAATTTCGTTTATTAAGACACAAAAGTCTTTTTTATGTGTGGGGTTAGATCCAGATATCAATCAAATGCCACCACATTTACTTTCAAGTAATGACCCAATTTTTGAATTTAATAAGTCAATAATTGATGCTAGTAAAAATTATTCCATTGCTTATAAGCCTAATTTGGCTTTTTATGAAAAACTTGGACCATCTGGTTTAGTATCATTAAAAAAAACAATTGATTATATACCAAAATCACATTTTATTATTTTAGATGCAAAAAGATCTGATGTTTTTAATTCTGCTAAAATGTATGCGGAATCTTTCTATAATCATTATGGTTGTGATGCTGTGACTCTATCTCCCTATATGGGAAAAGATGCCATTGACCCTTTTATAAGAAAAGAAAAATGGATGATTTTGTTATTAACGACTTCTAATCCTAGTGCAGGTGAAATTCAAAATATAAAATCTATTAATGATATTCCAATTTACTTAGAGTTTCTTAAAGTAATTAAAACATGGGGTAGTTATGAAAATACTATGTTCGTAGTTGGAGCTACTAAATTAAACGAGATGAAAATAATAAGAAAGGAAGTTCCAAGTCACTTTTTTTTAGTACCGGGTATTGGGAAACAGGGTGGATCATTACAAAAAGTATGTGAATTTGGTTTAAATTCTAATTGTGGGCTAATCATTAATTCATCTCGCGATATTATTTATGCTTCTTCAAATAAAAATTTTGTACAATATGTTTCTGAAAAATGTATTAATATCCAAATTGAAATGGAAAATATTTTAAAAGACAATAATATTATTTAATGATTTGTGGATAAATCTAAAGTATTAATTACAGGTTCAAATGGTTTGCTAGGTCAGCAATTACGTCAACAACTTTCAAGTAACTTTTTTGTTATAGCTACTGGAATAGGTCCTGATACATCTAAATTTAAAAGTGACAAATATGTTGAAATGGATGTGTCATCATTTGATCAGTGTCAAAAAGTGTTGTATAAATATGCTCCCTCAGTTATCATAAATGCTGCTGCGATGACAAATGTTGATGATTGTGAACGTATTCAGAAAAGATGTTATAACATTAATTTAAATAGTGCAAATAATTTCCTTCCATATCTCGTAGAAAAAAAACCACATTTTATTCATGTTTCCACTGATTTTGTGTTTAATGGTTGTAAAGGTTCTTATATAGAAGAAGATAAACCTGATCCAATTAATTATTATGGATTTTGTAAATTACAATATGAAAAAATTATATTAAAGCATTGTGTTAATTTTACCATAATACGTACCTCTCTTATATATGGTTTAAATGATGATCGTTATAATTTTTTAAATTGGGTAAAAGAAAATTTAATAAAAAATATAAAAATGAATATAGTATCTGATCAATTTAGAACTCCTACTTTTGTTAATGATTTAGCTTTGGTGATTAACGATATTCTTTACATGAAAAAGTATGGGGTTTTTCATATTTCTAGTGGTGAAAAATTATCAATTTTTGATTTTGTTTGTAATATCGCTAGACATTACGGTTTGAATGATGATTTGGTTAAAAAAACTAATTCAACATCTTTTAATCAGTTTGCTAAACGTCCATTAGATACATCTTTGAACATTGACAAAGCGATTAATATTTTAAAATTTAAACCAACAAAATTAACTAATGCATTAACTAAAATATCATGAAAAATTATTTTTTGTATCTACTTTATATAATTATACCTTTTTCCACTTTGTCATTTTCTTATTCTTCTGAAGAAAGTTTTGATGATTTAATTATGAAAGAATATTCTTATTTATATGTCACGGGTTTGGATTTAAATATTAATCCAAATGATTATTTTAAGTTGAATAGTGACTATTCTTTCGATTATAAAGTAGATTCTATTAAGTCAGCAGGAATATGGTTTATACAAAAAGATACTTTAGTATTGAATTATAATTATCCAAAAGATACTATTAGAAAGTTTAATATAGTTTTGTGTACTGTAGATAGATTAGCTTTGACTGAAGACGAAAAATATTTTGAATTTAAACATACTTTTTCAAATAAAGTAAATATGTTTTCTACTGATTTAAACAAATCATTATCCCCTATGGTTTCTAAAATGGCAAACGTTTTATTTTATGATATTACTAGTTTATTTGGTCAAAAAAGAAATGTACCTTTTATTGTTGTGTGGTTAGTATTTGGTGCTATTTTTTTTACATTAAAAATGAATTTCATCAATTTTAAAGGTTTTGCCCATTCTATTTCATTAGTTAAAGGACATTATGATGATCCTAATAATCAAGGAGAAGTTTCTCATTTTCAAGCATTAACTACTGCGCTTTCTGGAACAGTTGGTTTGGGTAATATTGCTGGAGTCGCTATTGCTATCTCATTGGGAGGGGCCGGAGCTACTTTTTGGATGATTATAGCAGGGCTTTTAGGTATGTCATCAAAGTTTGTTGAATGTACTCTAGGAGTTAAATATAGAATTATTGATTCTAGTGGTCAAGTTTCGGGTGGTCCAATGTATTATTTAAGAGATGGATTAGCAAAGAAAAACCTTCACCTTTTAGGAAAAATTTTGGCAGTTTTATTTGCAATTTTGTGTGTTGGAGGTTCTGTAGGAGGAGGTAATATGTTTCAAGCAAATCAAGCTTTTGCAGCTGTTAAAGGTATTTTTCCTACTCTGTCTAATTTTGGTCCACTGTTTGGTTTAATTCTTGCCATATTGGTAGGTTTTGTGATTTTGGGTGGTATTAAAAGTATTGCAAAAGTGACTGAAAAGGTAGTTCCATTTATGGCTGCAATCTATGTTGGTGCTGCATTAGTCATTATTATATATCATATATCAGATGTTCCATTTGTAGTGTCTGAGATTATAAGTGGTGCTTTTAATCCAGCAGCAGGTCTTGGTGGATTTGTTGGAGTTTTAATTATTGGTTTTAAGAGAGCAGCTTTTTCCAATGAGGCTGGTGTTGGCTCTGCTTCTATTGCTCATTCTGCAGCTAAAACTAAAGAGCCTGTATCTGAGGGAATGGTAGCTTTATTAGAGCCTTTTATTGATACAATTGTTATATGCACTATGACAGCATTTGTAATTATTATTACTGGCAGTTATGAAAACACTTCTGGTATGGGTGGTTCAGAACTCACATCAGCAGCATTTGGGAGCGTGATTTGGTGGTTTCCATATATATTAGCTATTGCAATTTTACTTTTTGCATTTTCTACCATGATATCATGGTCATATTATGGATTAAAATCATGGACTTTTCTTTTTGGTTCAAGTCAGCTGTCAGAACTTTCTTATAAAATAATGTTTTTAATTTTTATTGTAATTGGCTCGTCTGCAAGTTTAAGTGCAGTTGTGGACTTTTCTGATATGATGATTTTAGCAATGGCATTCCCAAATATTATTGGTTTAATCATTTTATCTAATGAAGTGAAAAAAGATTTAAATATTTATTTAAAAAAAATTAGTAATGGTGTAATAAAAAAATACAAGTAAATTATGAATTTTAATTTTTCTGAAAATCAAACATTAATTGCTGAGACAATATCAGATTTTTCAAAAAGAGAAATACGCCCATATTTTATGGAATGGGATGAGTCTCAATTGTTCCCAATTGATATTATGAAGAAGCTTGGTGAGTTAGGAATGCTAGGTGTTCTGGTACCCACAAAATATGGAGGTAGTAATTTAAATTACAATGATTATGTTGTAATAATTTCAGAACTTGCAAAAGTATGTGGCTCAATTGCTCTATCAGTTGCTGCTCATAATTCATTGTGTGTAGGGCATATTTTAAAGTGTGGTAGTGAAGATCAAAAAAATAAATGGTTACCTAAATTATGCAGCGGAGAACATTTGGGGGCCTGGGCATTGACTGAGACAGGTACAGGTTCAGATGCATTAAATATGTCTACAGTTGCTGTAAAAAATGGAGATAAGTGGATATTAAACGGGACTAAAAATTGGATTACCCATGGTATTAGTTCTGATGTTGTGGTAGTATTAGCTAGAACAGGCGATTTAGGAGATTCTCATGGAATTTCTGCATTTATTGTTGATAGGAATAATCCGGGTTTAAAAGCTGGCAAAAAAGAAAATAAGCTTGGTATGAGAGCATCAGAGACAGCAGAGGTTATTTTAGAGAATTGTGAAGTTTCAGAATCAGATATTATAGGGCTTCAGGGTGATGGCTTTATTCAGGCAATGAAAGTACTAGATGGCGGAAGAATTTCTATAGCAGCATTAGCTTTGGGTATTTCTAAAGGTGCCTATGCTGCAAGTTTAAAGTATTCAAAAGAGAGAAAACAGTTTGGTAAAAACATATCATCTTTTCAGGCCATTTCTTTTAAATTAGCTGATATGTTTTCTGAAATTGAAGCTAGTGAATTATTGATATATAGAGCTTGTGAGCTGATTATGAAAAATAACTCAGTTACAAAAGAGAGTGCAATGGCCAAATATTACTCATCGGAAGCATGTGTGCAAATAGCAACCGAGGCAGTTCAGATTTTTGGTGGTTATGGATATACTAAAGACTTTCCAGTTGAAAAATTTTACAGGGATTCAAAATTATGTACAATAGGTGAGGGAACATCTGAAATACAGAAGATAGTTATTTCTAAGAACTTAATTTGATTTTATTAAAATAATATATTATTTTCGCCAACTAAATATTTTAGATAAATGATTATTATACCCGTAAAAGAAGGAGAGTCTATTGATAGAGCACTCAAGAGATTTAAAAGAAAATTTGATAAAGTTGGGACTTTAAAGGAAATACGTGGGCGCAAGCATTTTATGAAAAAATCAACTAAAAGGAGAGAAGAGATGATGAAAGCAAAATTCTCTCAAACATATTTGAATTCTCAAGAAGATTAATAGATAATTTTTTTACATCAAATGGTATCATTATCTTTAGATAAAGATAAATGATATTACCCTTAACTATGTTTATAAAAAAATACCAGTCTTATTTAAAAAATGAAAGGCGGTATTCTTTTTTTACTACACGTTCTTATTTGATTGATTTAAATCAGTTTTTTAATTATTTAGGTTTTAATTCAGATAATTTTCATTCTATCAAATCAGCAGATGTTAGAGATTGGATCATTCATCTTAAGGATAAGAATTTATCTGCTAAGACAATTAATCGCAAGATTAGTTCTTTGAAATCATTCTTTAATTTTTGTGAAATAGAACTATCATTAGATAATAATCCTGCGCAAAAAATTCGTTCTTTAAAGGAAGAGAAGAGACTTCCGTCTGTAGTTTCAGAATCGTCACTTAAATTACTTTTTGAATCTCCAGATACTTTTGAGCAAAGTTTTAACGGCTTAAGAGATAAGTTTATTATAGATTTACTTTATCAGTCAGGATTACGATTGTCAGAATTAATTAATCTTGAAATAGATAATTTTGATAAAAAAAATAAGTTTATAAAGATTTTAGGTAAAAGAAATAAGGAAAGAATTATTCCAATAACAGATTGTTTAATAAAATTATTTCAATCATATATTCAAGAACGATCTAAAATTCAAATGCATCCAGATGCTCAATCTTATCTATTCGTGACTAAAAAAGGTAAGAAAACATATCCTAAAATGATATATAGAATTGTTAATTTTTATTTATCAAAGTTTAGTAGTCTTAACAAGACGAGTCCTCATGTTCTAAGACATGCTTTTGCGACTCACCTTTTAAATAATGGAGCTGATTTAAATGTAATTAAAAAAATTTTAGGCCATTCTTCACTAATGTCTACTCAAGTTTACACTCATGTTTCAAGTGAAAAAATAAAGAAAGTATATAGTTCTACTCATCCTAGGGGGTAGTTTTGTAAAAAAAAAATAAAAAACCTATTTTATTCTTTGTAAAAGATAAATGTTTTAATAAATTTGCAGTCCTTTAGTGGATCTGGTTCGCTCCTTATCTGTTAAATGTGTTGTTTTTTGAAATATTGAATTGTGGATGTATATGTTGTTTTTTCAGAATATTGAAAATTGAACGTTTAGTTGCGTGAAATTATTGCCGATGTAGCTCAGCTGGCTAGAGCAGCTGATTTGTAATC
>CEUK01064436.1_pt1 | contig 18705 bp, 17 predicted proteins | sample 356451 | NCBI WGS metagenome assembly CEUK01 (sample SAMEA2622843, study PRJEB7988) | marine metagenome | isolation source: saline water (ENVO:00002010), including
GGCAATCACCACCTTGGCATGAAAGGAATGTGGGCTGAAGCCGCAGGTAATGCCTTTGATAGTGTTGATAAGGACTTTCATCCATCAAAAATTGATGAGGCATTTATTGGCAGTGTGGCATTTGGTGGCGGACAGTTAGGAAACACTGCAGCACTCTTGACAGAACATTCGGGCATGCAGGGAAAATCTGTTCGAAGAGTAGAAAATGCCTGTGCATCATCGGGGTTTGCCTTGCGTGATGCTTGGATGGCAATCAAAAGTGGCCAAGCCGACATTGTTGTTGCCGGTGGCATTGAAAAAATGAATGACTTGACGCCAGAAAGAAAGCGCTACTGGCTTGGTGTGTCTGGCGATACTGAATGGGAGCGTCTGGCAGGTTTGACTTTTCCCGGAACCTATGCATTGATGGCTCGTCGGTACTTTCACGAATTCGACTCTGACCATGATGATCTTGTACACATCAGCGTCAAGAATCACTATCACGGATTGGATAATTCCGTTGCTCACATTCGCAAAGACGTCAGTTTTGAGAAGGCACAAAGCGGATTTATGGTTGCCGACCCATTGACGTTGTATGATTGCTGTCCGACATCAGATGGAGCTTCTTGCGTAATTCTTGCCGCTGACCACGTTGCACGACAATATACCGACACTCCAGTTTGGATAAATGCATCAGCGGCGGCATCCGATTATCTCGCCCTGCATGATAGGCCATCAATAACCCAACTTTTGGCGACTCAACTCGCGGCTAAACGAGCATATGAAATGGCAGGAATCAATCCGAAGCAAGTCGATTTAGCAGAGGTCCATGATTGCTTTACCATCGCAGAACTATTTGCTACTGAAGATCTAGGTTTCGCCTCTCGGGGAGAGGGTGGTTTGTATGCCCGAGAGGGTAGAGGCCGTAGAAATGAAGGCAATACCTGCATTAATCCAAGTGGCGGATTGAAGTCAAAAGGGCATCCACTTGGCGCTACAGGTACTGGCCAAACTGTAGAGATATTCAAGCAACTGCGTGCGGAAGTTGAATCAAGTCGACAGGTTAGGGATGCACAGCAAGCTTTGAGTCACAATGTTGGTGGTTCTGGAGCAACTTGTGCTGTACATTTGTATGGGAGGGACCGAGCATGAGTTTGGTAGAAAACTGGCAAGGGTATCTTGTTTCACAAACCGACTCCTCAACCCAAATTTTTTCTCCTTGGAAATTAAACGGCGCAGCAGTATTTGGTTATGATAGCGATTATACTACTTTGGCTATATCCCTGCTTAGACGGCTTGCAAGCGAAGAAAAAACGCTGGTGGTAAGCGAAGTTGATAAGCAAGTATCTAAACAAATTTTATTTGCAGCGACCAATACTGTCGAAGGAGAAAATGGATTGACAATATCATGTGGCAAAGACGCATCAGTAATTGCTTTCACTGGTGAAATTAGTCTTGTCGAGGTTCCTATTTCCAACATGGTTGAAATTGATAGTGAAATCTATCATGGCATTAATCATGCTTGGCAAGATGAATCAAATGAAAAGAACATATCACAAGGCGCTTATGTATCAGGGCAGCAATATGATGAATCGCTTGAATCTAGACTATCCTTGATTGCACAAGAACACGACATGCTAATTTGGCCTCGACGGCAAATGGATGATCAAGGCAACAAAATTAGCGAGAATAATGTTAGAATAAAACCGGAGGGAAAAATTACCTCTTGGACAAAACTATCTGCGGCCGGAGCACCTTCGGAATTTGCCATAAGAGCACCTATTTTAGGAGGAATCTCAACAGTTATGGTTCAAACAACAGACGGTCCTAATGGAGTGTTTTTACTAGCCGATGATCAAGACCTAACGCCACAGATAGGCGACTCGGTGGAAATAGTTGTAAGACGGCTCTATGCACAAGAAGGTTTGATGCGATATGGCGCTAAAGCGATAATCAATAATCGCTCATAACTGGCAAAGCATTCATAGAAAAAACACGGTTTGGACTGAATATGGCGGGATTTGGCGGACTTAGGAAAGGACGGCGCGAAGCGGCAGACAACCTCTCATACACCGAGGGTGGAGACTGCCCCCGATGCGGTGGAGACTCTGAAAATTCAACTATGGCGGGTTATTTGCGTTGTGTTGTTTGTTCGCATGAATGGCCCGACCCAAATTATTCTGAAGAGAGTAAGCAGCAAGAAATACCGACCTATCAACGTGATGCAGAATTGATTGAACAATTCAAAAAGGATGTAGCATCGGGGAGTTTAGCCAATGTTCTAGGTGTAAGTAAAAATCTCTCCGAGCAACAAGAAGCATCACTTGCGCGCTTAGAAGATAAGTGGATGAGCGGGATGCAAGGAAGATTCAACACAGCTACAGAAGAAAGAAAACCATTGATGATAATGTTTGACGATGAAGATAATATCGTCTCAACTGAAGTTGCTGCGTTGACAATAGTAGCCAATGGTTTTGATGGTGGCGAGGAGATTAGATTGGAATATCCAGGAAAAGGTACAGAATTTTATTCTTACAATGTCAATGATGGAATGGGATGGCGAAAAGGCGCCAGTGCAGAAGAGACTGCTAGGTCTATTGCAAATGTAATCAATAACAAATCTAATCTTGTGTTCGCAAATGTTAACGGGGTAAGAATTTCATTTGAACTAAGAAATGAAGAATTACGGCCTGAATCTTTGGTTTTATTCGTTGACGATCCCGGTGGTACGGACATAATTGCTGAGAAGAATGGAGTTGTATTAGATGCAAGAAACGCCTCGGATTTTGAGGACTACCGCAGAATTGTCGAGATGGTTTTGGAAGATGGTATCATCTCGCCGAGTGAGGACCAACTACTATGGTCACTTAGACAAGAATTGGGTATTGATGATGCTTATCACATTCAAATGGTGCTAAGCATGTATGGCGACCAGACGCTAAAAGAGTGTACGAGTTGCTCAGCAATGGCTGAATTGTATGTCGAATACGGAACTTGGTATTGTCACTCTTGTGAAGAGTGGTGTTAATACAATTATGCCTTCCAAGACACCGTTCTATATATTTTCATTTCCTTGATTTACGCCCTGCTTTTAGACAGAACACATAGGGATTATTCATAAGGTATGTCGCAATGGGACAGTTAGGCGAGTCACATGGCTGGAGATGTATTGTATATTGGAATTGATTTGGGAACTTTTCGCTCGGTAATGGTTTCCTCAGATAGTCACGAAGAAGAAGAATTAACTGTTATTGGAACACCAAAGGACCCAATTGCAAAAAATTTCTTGAAAAGAGACGTATTGTTTGGAGAAGAAGCTCTAAAGAATCGTTTAGCATTGAATCTATTCAGACCTCTAGAGCATGGTGTCATCAAAGATACTGCAGAGGATCGAGACTTCATCGCCCACTTCATCACACATCTAATATCTCTTTCAGACCCTGAAGATTACGACAGAGTTGTTGCCGTTATCGGTGCGCCAGCAGAGGCAAGTTATGTTGACAAGACCGCAATTTTCGATGCCGCCGCAGGAACTGTCAATGCTGCCATGATTATCTCTGAGCCGTTTGCTGTAGCATACGCCCTTGACATGATTGAGCACACATTAGTCATCGATATTGGCGCTGGTACAACCGACCTGTGTCGAGTCTACGGAACTATCCCAAGTCCTGATGACCAAATGCACACCGAATACGCTGGAGATTATGTTGACAAGAAAATAATCGAGGAAGTACAGTCTAAGTACAGTGGAGCTCAAATTACCAAAGATATGGCAAGACGATGGAAAGAACAACATTCGTTCGTCGGAACCTCAACCCCTGATGAACCGGTTATGGTTGATTTCTCGATTGAAGGAAAAGCCATGACATTAGACATCACAGATTGCATTCAGAAAGCTTGTGAATCAATTGTTGACCCAATCGTTGAGAATGTCAAAGTACTAATCGCTGGCTCAAACCCAGAATATCACGACCAATTTAGAAGAAACATGATTCTCGCAGGTGGCGGTTCCGGAATTTCCGGCTTGGGAGCCATGATTGAGCGTAGATTAAGCGATTTGGGAGATGTAAATGTTCACGTTGTTGATGACCCTGTAAGGCTCGGTGCCATGGGTGGCTTGCGACTGGCAATGGAAGTTCCTGAAGAGATGTGGAAGAATCTAACACTAGCGTCACGCTGAGTTTACTCGGATTCGGTTAAACCATATTTTTCCGCTAGTCGGGGATCGATTAGTGGCGCTTGACAGTGCGGACACAAATCACTTGCACTCAGCATTGATGGCCTAATGGCTAAAACCGCCATGCATTTTGGACATGCTGCCAACATTTCACCTTGTTCTAACTCAAAGTCAATTCCTGTTGATTCCATATCGAAATAGCCCGATTTGTAAACTGGATTAAAATGATACATAAATCTGCGAAATGAGCCAATAGTTGCCCAACCTGTAAGGAAAACAAATAGTAGTGACCCAACGTTGCCCCTCAATAAGAAATACAAGTTTAGTAATGCAACGATACCGAAAAATACTCCAGCGAGAAGTATCAAAATAGAACCGGGCCAATATGCCCATGATTTTGTTGATTTGTAAGAATTCCAGATTGAAAAATTAACTAAGCCAAATAAACCCAACATCATTGTCGCAAAATTGGCCGATATTATTGAACTGATATCCCAAATTAATAACAATACCACCAATCCATCAATGAATACAATAAATGATGTGCCTCGATGGATTCTATCGAACGCACTATTGCGCGCAACCAAACTGTTTGGACTCATACCAGCAACGACTAATTGGTCGCCTCTGTTTGGCTGCATGTAATCCGCTAGTAGCCATTAATTTTGAATTATTGCATCAATCTGCTAATAATTTGCTAACGAAGGTGTCAAATTGGCCAAACCAGTGCGTTGACCATGGCGATGCGCGACACGGATGTTGAAATTCGTGGAGATAGTCTTGCAGATAAGAAAATCCTGCTTGGCGTAAGCGGCGGTATCGCCGCAGTCGACACAGTAAGATTGGCTAGAGAATTGCGACGACATGGTGCTCAGGTAAGTGTCATGATGACACATTCCGCACAGAAGATAATCACACCATTAGCTGTTGAATGGGCGACCCAAACACAAGTGATTACAAGTTGGGAAAGCGATTTGTCTGCTTTGGATGAAGTTGATGGCATTTTGATTGCCCCAGCAACAAGAGATTTACTTGCGAGTTACTTGCATGGACTACAACACGGACCAATACTCATGGCATTGAGCGCTGCAAGAACGAGGAATTGTCCGGTTATGATGATTCCAAGTATGCACGCCGATTTAGCAGACGATCCAGTTACTACTGACCTTGTTGATGATGTAGAACAACACGGCATCAAAGTTCACTGGGGTGAAGAGCAAGAAGGCAAACGGAAAACTCCGCCACACGATGAAATTGTGGCGCGTTTTGCCCATTACATTAATTCCGCCAAGAGCCGTTCAGTAGTTATCACTCTTGGTTCAACCAAATCCCCTATTGATGATATCAGATTTTTAGCCAACAGTAGTAGCGGAAAAACTGGTTTCAAGATTGCAGATTATCTTTACAGACACGGTCATGATGTGACTTGTGTCGCCGGTTTGACAAACTATGAACAGCCAAGTTGGTTACCACTGGTGATTAAAGCAGAACAGCCAGAGGTCATGCTGAAAGAATTAATCGCTTTGGCCAATGATGAAATTGATGCTTGGGTCCACAGTGCTGCTGTTCTAGACTATGTTGTAAATAACCCAGCAAAAGGTAAACTGGCTAGTCAACAAGGCACATTGAATGTTGAGTTAGTTGAAAGTCCAAAGCATATTTTAGCGCTCAAAGAAAAATGCGTTGGCGCTGTTCGAATTGGATTCAAATTAGAAAGTGGTGTCAAACAAAAGGAATTGGTTCGAAGAGCAGTTGCACAACTTGAGCACTCCGGAATGACTGCTGTCATTGCCAACAGATTGGAAGATTTGAACAGGAAAGACAAACCACGGGCATATCTTGTTGACAAATCTGGTGCCGACTTCACATTGTCTACGATGCATGATGTCTGCCAAGCAATTCAAACAGTTATCGAAAGAGGAGTCTAGTGATAACATGCGCCGTTTTGCCATAATCGGTCACCGCGCCATGGCCTCCGGAAAACTCCCCATCAATGACTTAGCAGGTGCTGCTGGCCGCATGGACGTCTTAGTTAGAGCGTTAATGGCTTCACTAATGACGAGTCATGGTTTACGAAAAGATAGCGAAGTAATCCTTCACCTGTGGGGAGGACCGGGCCCACGACGTAGGTTGAAGTTTGTCGGTAGTGAAGTCTCAGGAATTCATGCCGAAGAAAGGTCTGTCGCTGGACAGATTGCCAAAGTAATACGCGAACCAGTACCACCAATTGGTAGTTGGGTTAGACGTTCACCTGGAATATACGATAGTGGAGGCAGTATTGAAGAAACAATCGATGAGTGGCAATCTTCTGAGGTTGTCGTGCTCGATGCAAAAGGACCCCGTTTGTGGACTAATGAGGCATCAATACCAATCGAAAGTACACCACATTCATTGAGTGTTGAAAATGGTAATTCGACACATGTTGAAGGAATAGATATTGGATTTATCATCGGTGACGATAAACCGCTAGGTAAAGATATTTTGACAAGTAATAAACCACGGTCACTTGGTGATCAGTGGTTACAAGGGCATATGGCCATAGCCATCTGTCACTTTATTTTAGATGAGGGAATTACCCTAAATCTCTAACCACTTCGGGTAGTTATCCTTGCCAGTTGCCAAACACCATGTAAGTAATCTATCATCAATAGCTAATGGATGGGTTTGAGGCCAAGTAGGCAAACAGGAAATACTTGATTTATCAAGTAGAACAGCGTCACAATCACTATTCTCTACCGGTGTATGATCAATGCTTGCAGCACCGATTGTGAAAGTCGCTGTTTTTTGCTTATCAGAATTTTCCGAGAAGGATATTGCGTCTCTATACCAGCGCATTCCTAACCTAGTTGTGTGAAATTCTCCGTTCCAACTAGGAGGTGTGTTGATATTAAGCATTAATTCACCATTTTTGAATGCGGTTCTCAATGCATCAGTCGGGTTTTCACTCCATGCTGGATTTTCATCAATGATTGGCCACCTGCTAACATGCGGCTTTGAAATATCCACGCTGGGCCGTCTTAGATTTTCAGGTACCATTGGTAATACTTCCAACGCTTGCTCAATCAACTGAACTGTTGCATCAACCGCGTATTGCATTCCTTTCTCCTCAAACGAGGTGAGTGATGAGGCAATGGCGGGCATACCATACAAGCCTGCTTCTCGGGCTGCCCCCATAGTACCACTGTGATAGGAATCTTGGGACATATTTGGCCCTAAATTTACCCCCGAGACAACCATTCGTGGAATCACATCTGGTAATATGTGTTGCAGACCTTTGTCCAATGCTACAATCATAGTATCACAAGGTGTGCCATCTAATTCAATAAGATGGAGATTTTTGTCATCCACTGCCCACTCATCTTTCAAATCATTTCTGAAACGCCAATTGAGTGGCGTCATTAGATTAATTCTCATACCTGTAGCAGATTGATTGGTACTTGGAGCGAACACTACAATTTTGTGGCCACGCTGATTGAGTGATTCGACGAGTAGTTTCATACCGAGTGCTTGTATACCATCATCGTTAGTAAGTAATAACCAACCTGTGTTTTTACCGCTTGACATTTTGCTCCCTCAATCCGAGTTGGCAGCATCAACCGTTTCATTGTTCGTATCTTGCACAGAACTACCAATAACCACTAAAATGATTCCAGTAATCAAAATTGGACCACCTAACCATGTCCAAAAACCTGGCAGGCCGCTGCCAAAAATTATGTAGCCAATAAGCGAGCCAATAATCGGTTCAACCGTGACACTGGTCGACACCACTATTGGTGGCAAATAGCGTAAACAGGTATTCAATCCAGTGTGGCCAAGTATTCCAGGAATTAGTGCAAGAGCGAAGAACCATAGAAAATATTCTTGATTAATCCAACCAAAGACTCCAAACTCAGCAAATTCATGTTCGAACACAAATGAGGCTGGTATCAGCAATATAGCCCCCAGTAGTGTGACTGGGAAGGCATAAATGAAAATCGGCATCCACTTTCGTAATATTCTGCCACTTACAATGTAGCCAACAACAAATAATGCCCCAAGGAATGCCAAGAAATCGCCCCAAACTGTCACAGTTCTGCTGCCTTGTTGATCTCCCAAATCTATCAATGCCACAGCTGCACCTGTGAAACCGACACAGGCACCTATTATTTCCCAACGAGTTGGGTTCCGATAATTCTTGACAAAACGAGCGATAAGAGCCATTCCAAAGACGATAATCAAAGGATGAGCCGTAACAAATAGTAAAGAATGAGTCAATGAGGTTTCATCTAAACTAGCAACCCAAGCACCAAAGTGTAACGCTAGGAATAATCCTCCAGCACACAACCAAAGGATGGTCTCTCTTTCAGCGAACTTATGCTTTAGGTCATTACCATGCTGAATCCATTGCACTAAAGCCAGCGGTGCTAACAAAATTGACGTCAGTTGTAAACGCCATGAAGCCCTTAGCAGTGGAGGTACATCATCTACCTCTTGAAACAGAGCACCTGCACTGGACACGCCAAATACAGCTCCAACTAACAAGAACCACACCCAATTAGGGGTGGATACTGTTGCGCTCATTCAACTCACACTCAGGCGGTTTCTGCTTCAAGAATCGCATCTTCTCCGCCGCTACCAATAACGCCCGCTCGCTTGAAGAGCCAGTAAATCAGTCCGCCAATAGACACGTTCAACATCACGAAACCGACGAGCCTACCAACATACCATGAGGTGGCAAATGGATCATCAACAAGAGTATCGATAAACGATAGGATGCTTGACTCTGTGCCAAAGAATGCTTCCCCTGTGAGCAGGCCTGCTGCGACCATGAAAGTGCTTAGTAAGATTAATGCTCGCTGTTTTTCGGCTTCAGTTGAACCCTGTTCTTCCTTAATCTTGTCAATTCTTGGCTTCAACTTCTTGTCTTCCCAAGTATCTCTTGCATATCCACCAATTAACATTGGTAGGGTGTAAGGCACTGTTAGATACATTCCAAGACCAAACGAGGTACCCATGCCGGTCGCCCACTCGACAAACATACCCAGCAAGAATCCCAAAAATAGCAGCCATAAGTCTCCTTCCTTTTCAGCAAATATGACTGAAAATGTTGCGAATGCGTTTGCTTGTGGAGCTAATAATTCAATTGTTCCATCGGCTAATTGAATCGATAGGAATATTGCTACACCAGCACCAATAATTGCGCCCGGGACAACGCCCATGATGTTCCCCTTGGAGATGTGATAAGGCCTGTTTCCGATGTAGAGACTGTTTTTGTAATCACCAATTACAGTCCCTGACATGGATATTGCTGAGCCGAATACGGTTGTTCCGACCAAACCAAGAAGAATCGCATCCTGAGTTGTTAATTCAAGTAAGTCTTGAGCATTCAAGAATACTCCCAACAGCATAAGCAGAACAATGAATGAGGTGCCTGATACCGGCTCAATACCTGTTTCACCCATGACTCTCACGGCAATAGCGCCTAACAGGAATGTAGTCATGATTAGAACTGTCGCGAAAATAAGTGAAGCTAGAATAGAAAAACCGCCGATAGTAAAGATGAAAATCATCGAGAAAAAGGTTAGCAACATAAAGATTGGAATGTGCTTTAATGGCCATTCATACCAACCCTTCCCTTCCATATATTCTTGACTTCCCTCGCCCTTGAGTGCGCCACCAATATCACTGAATATGTTGAGGAAGGTTTTGTACATCTTGGCTAATCCAAACATACCTCCTCCAACAATCGCACCGATTGCAATTGTCCTTACAGCCTTGCTAAAAGCAAGCATTTGCAGTGCGGCTCCAGTTTCACCGGCATAGTCTTGAATCGGAACATTGGACTGAGAGATTGCATCGTAAATCGGGAAATTAAACCATACCACGAGTGGAACTAAGAAGAACCAACCGACTATTGTACCCAAGTTTACTAAAAATGCTACTCTGGTTTTCATAAACCATCCAATTGCGAACATTGACGGCGTCAGATAGACGCCAATGTAAGTATAAGCAAATGGATTCCACGCCGTATCTGCACTCCACTGAGTGTAACTAAGCGATACGCCATCAACTGTACCAGATGGTTGGTGTATTGTACCTTTGGAATATATTGTTGCTAAGCCAAAATCTCCGACGTGAGCGGTTTGAGCAATCCAATCAAGTAGGGCTAACTTTTTGTCACCGATCCAAATTAGTGGATATTCCACTAAAAATAGACCAATCATAGTTATTGCAGTCCATATCCCAATGGTTTGCAAAGATTCTCTCGCGTGTTTTACAGCACCGGTATTTACATCAGATGCAATGTCAAGCATTTTCAAAGTTGCTTCAAAACCCGGTAGTGGGAGAGGATCTTCTACCAACCAAACTCTACGGAAAATTATGAAATACATCACACCAAGGAACCCAGCAAACATACTGGCCACAATCCCAATGAAAGCCAAATTGAACGCATCACCATCGGCGAGGGTAATCAAAGGACCACTGGCTAATTCATATCTTGCGTCACTAGCTAACAGAAATATTGCTGGGAAGGTGAAAATGAATCCTGTTGATGCATGGGTTGCACCGGTGGTTGCAGAAGTGGCGATATTGACTTCAGATGGAGACCATTTCAAGGCCATTCCCAAAAGATAAGCAATGTACCAAGCGGCCGATATAGCCAGCCCAAGTTTAAGCCCAATATATGCAGTAACACCTGAAAATACTGCGCCAATAGCAATACCATACAGTACCTTAGGAGTGCTCCAGTGAGACACTTCAAACGATTCTTGAAGATTCTTCTCTTCCAAGTATTGCTCTAAGACACCAGTGTTGAGGTTGTTGTACATCTCATCATCAAGCCAAGTCAGTTTACCTTCCTCTATGGCTTTTAGACCCTCAGGGGTGACTGGTTGTCGATATGCAGATTTCTGAACACCCATCAAATAGTCCCCCTAGTGTGCTTCCGCACATACCCTTGTGTACGCGGCCACTTGAATACTATTCCGCTTGTGGGTATCAAAAATTACTCGTCTTTTTGTGAATTCCTGTCAGATGATTCCTTGAGAAGTTTCACCGGCAAACCTGCCCAGACCTCACCTGCAGGGATATTTTTCCATTTACCAACCAAACCATTGGTTGCAATTACCGCACCTTCTCCCACAGTAACACCAGGCTGAATTGTTGTCCCAGCACCAATCAAGCATCCTTTCTTTAGACTAACCCTTGCAAGAATAAGTTGACCCTTTTCGACAAGATGGCCATTAATCACCGACCTACCACCAATCACGACTTTGTCCTCGATGGAAATTACCGATGGATCGTTCAGATTAATCGAATTGATTTGTACGCCTTTACCTATTCTTGCGCCAGCAAGACGGTAATATGCGTTGCATATGGGCGATGGTATAGTGTGAACCAGTACGGGATGAGTACAACGATGCAGGTGTGCACAAACAGCCCACCTTACTGTAGTCCATGATTCTAGTTTGTCAACTATCTTGTCCTTGTCTGCAGGAATTCTAACGTGAATTATTCGCTGAGTCATACCTGACATAAACAGTAGAGACAATATATAGACCATGAAGCATACTCCAATAGTTAAGCTGTAAATGATGTAATTAATGTATTTCTCATCGGTTAGGAAATGATTAGTTATCACATCAAAAACCACCATGGCAGGAGCGATGGGGAGACCCCACAAAACGATGGTGTAGACTAATAGGATAGCCGAGCCAATGGTTTGAACCAAGGCGAAATTTTTCATGTAAAACACCAATTATTACTCTGTAATTGCCCGATTTTTGGCATCCTCTTCTTCAGCAACTCTAATACCTTCTTCCAAATCGACCTTACTAGTTAGATAAGTACCGGCTAGAATCACAAACGTGATGGTAATTATTGCAACCCGACTATCAAATGCAGAACTTGCGATACCGTAAAGGAAGGTACCAATCATTGCCGCTGATTTCCCTAAGAAACCAAAGAAGCCAAAGAACTCAGAGGTTCGAGTTTCAGGTACAAGTTGCGAGAACATCGAACGTGCTTGCGCTCCTGCTGAACCCATAGCGACACCGACGAACATACCTAGAATAATCCACTGCATCGAGACTCCAAGGTTGAGTGGTTCCCATACATTATCCCGCATTGTTTCAGCCCATCCATCAACAGGTCCACCCTGGTCTACTATTGTTGGGTGGCGGTCACCAATCTCGCCCTTTCCGTCAAGGTCACCACCGATGAATATAATTGAAAAACGATGGTCACTCACATCATCAAATGCTGCATAAATTCCTTGCGCGTCAGACTCAGAAATATTGTATGTTTCTTCCTCTTTTGCATCTGCCTGTCCAGCTAACATAGTTGCGGCAAACAAACCGACAATAACAATCATGATTATTGCAACAACCCCTTTCATGCCAAGTTCCTTATTTTGAATGAACATAATCGAACCACCAATAATTGCAACAAAGCCCAATATTATCACACAAGCCAATAGCCCAGCGCCAAGAGTGGAAGAACCTGAGCTTTCCTTGCTGTAATCTGTCGAATTGTCGGGGAAATATTGTTGGAAACTATCTCTAAATTCTGCATCTCCTGCAGAGGTTTCACCAACCCAATTTTCATATCCCCTATCGTAAAGTGTCAATAATTCGTATTCACCGGTTTCGTTGTTATACTCAAATTGGAAATCATATCTTTCAGCATCTTCTTTACCCTCTAATTCCAGTGGGGCAAAACCAGCTGCGACAACAGCAACAAAACAATAGATGAGTAATGCAAGCATTAGGGCAAATTTGGTACCCTTAATATCGGCGAGTTTACCAAATAGTATAGTCATCGGTATAGCAACAATATTCACCGTCAAAAGTAACAATACATTCATGCTTTGGTCAAGCCTTAGAACTGATTCACCGAAGGCGCTTGCCATACTAGCAATGGTATTAACACCATCATAAAACAGCAAGTAGGCCAGCAAAAAGAATGCTAAAACCTTGAATCTCTTAATTTCCTTGAAGGTTTGAAAAACCTGTTTATACGCTATTTTGGTCGCATTGGCGAAACCATTCCACTCCATAGTAGAGGGGATTTCAGGTTCTGGAGTCCACTTAAACATCAAGAATCCGAAGCCCCACCACCAAATTGCAGATGTTGAGAAAATTATTGCCATTTTGAAGTTGGTATCCCAAGAGAATCCAAGTAGTACAATTAGGTGGAAAATAAGAATCGTCGAACCCCCAATAAAACCATACGCATAACCCCAAGTAGAAACATGATCTTGACACTTTCTCGGTGCCAAATAAGGCATGAAGGAGTAGTAAATTACGTTACCACCAGTAAAACCAATGGTACCAATAGTGTACATCAAAGCAAGAATGATGTAACCTTGTGATCCAAAATACGGAGCGGCACCCATAAGTGCTGTGAATAAAATCCCAACTAATGTATACCATTTCAACAACTTTTTCTTGATTGGCATTTTATCCGCAATAACTCCAAGTGCAGGTGCAGTTACTACAACGAATATCATCGATATTGTAAGCACCCACGCATAGAATGTATCACCGGATTGAGTACCTGTCGCAGTATTGTATAATGCAGCCATTAACGCAGGCGCTATCACTGTCATTACAGTTAGCGCATATGCTTGATTAGCCCAATCAAAGAAATACCAACTCTTCAATGATTTCTTCTTGTCTTCGCTCATTGCATTGATGGTTTGCTTTGCAGAAAGTCCTGCAAACTCATCATCTGTTGCTGTCGCCACCTCAGTCATGGAACATAATGCGACTGTTCGGCTTATGAATTAGTCACCTGCAACAAGACGACATTTTGCCAGTTTGGCAATGTATGATTTGTATCAGTGGTCTCTGATGATTTTGTAGCGGCCTAAGGCTTCCATCCACATGATTTCTTTTCCAGCCTCTATGGTCATCTCAGGTTCCATTGGTAAAATCATCATGCTGTGGTCTCTCATGTTCATTGCGTGAACTTCATCACCGTCAATGTGGGTGACCATTGCAGTCCCTTTTTCGATCATTGGCACTTGAATATTATCGGTTACTGTACCAACATGGGATATTTTTTTTGCCGAAAATAGTGAAACTAATTCCAATCTTGCCTTAGCAGAGCCGTGCTTACCTGGCTTGGATTTTGAAATACTCAAGATTTTGTAAGCCTCGTTATCAACAACACAAAATCTTCCTACTTTCAATGTTCTAATTTCTACTCTGTCAGTTCCTACCATCGGTCTGCCTCATGTTGCTGGCATAGTGTTGGCTTATGACCATTACCTATGTAATCGAATAAATTTCACAAATCACGAACATCGAATCTTTGACCAGTTTGCTCAAATTTATGTTTTGTTATCAAATTTAATAGTGACATTGCAACCTTTTGCGGAGCCACTAAGTGACCTTTCTCATGAAACTCCACAAACTTACTAACCATTGGAAAATCCTCCTCACTAACCGATCTTATTGTTGCCTGCATTTCCGTATCGACAATCCCGGGAGCGATAGAAATAGCACTAATACCATCCTTAGCCCCTTCATCTGCAAGACATTTCGTCCACATTTCTAAGCCAGCTTTTGAGCTACAATAGGCTGACCATGATTCTAGCGAATTTACTGCAGCACCACTTGAAATGGTAGTTACCCGGCAGTGTTCCGCATTTCGCATCGCGGGAAAAATTACTTTGGTCAACTGCTGCACTGATTGGAGATTAACCATCATGGTTTCATTCCATTCCTTTATATCGACATCAAACATGCTCCCAACTGGGCCAATTATCCCAGCATTGTGAATCACTCCATTGATTGTGGGGTAATCTTGTTTTATCATCTGACCAACTTTATTGATTTCATCGGGTTTGGATAAATCACAAACTATGGCAGCGGATTGCGGATTATTCGACTTTAGTTCATTATCTAAATCTCTGAGTTGCGGAGAGTCCCTTGCCAACCCTATAATGACGAACCCTCTGTTGGAAAGTAATTGGCAAATACTGCGACCAAGACCTTTCGATGCACCGGTTACCAAGTACACTTCACGACTATTCATCGTACCACTACTCTGCATGCATTTCAAGCAATTCTAACGGAATAATTTGCAGTGCTTCTTCATGAGTTGCTTCTAAATTGACTGGACACGCTATGCCATTGTTAACAGCATCAAGCCAGGTCCGTGCACAGACACACCATCGGTCACCTGGTTTCAGGCCTGGAAAATTGAAATGTGGCGCCGGAGTTATCAGGTCATTACCTTTAGATTTAGCAAAATTAAGGAAACCTTCTGTCACAATACAGCAAACAACGTGTAAGCCTCTATCATTACTATCTGTGTTACAGCAACCATCGCGATACCACCCTGTTAGTGGATCTTTCGAGCACTCTTGCAATTCCTTGCCCAGAACATTAACACTTGGATTCATAGTTTCACCTCAGTTTGGACTTACATTAATACTTGTAGAAACCTTCACCCGATTTACGCCCCAATTTACCTTCAGCGACCATGCTTTTGAGTAACTCTGCTGGCGCGTATTTGTCGTCGTTGAGACCCTCATGTAGTACATTCATGATGTGTAGCACGGTATCCAATCCGATTAAATCCGATAGAGCAAGTGGTCCAATTGGATGATTCATTCCCAACTTCATAATGCCATCAATTGCTGCAGGTTCGGCTACCCCTTCCTGTAGAGTTAGGATTGCCTCATTCAACATTGGGCAGAGAATTCTGTTAGAGATGAAACCTGGAGAATCATTACAAGACAATGCAGTTTTACCCATTTTTTCTGCTGCTCCAACAACGGCAGAATTGGTTGCTTCGCTTGTTTGGTCGCCATTAATTATCTCTACAAGTTTCATAATCGGGACAGGGTTCATGAAATGCATACCAATGACTTTATCGGGACGACTTGTTGCATTAGCAATAGTAGATATTGAAATTGATGAAGTATTAGAGGCGAGAATACACTCTGGTTTGCAGATTTCATCTAATTCAGAAAATATGGACGTTTTCAAATCCAATATTTCAGGAACTGCCTCAACAACCAAATCAACATCAGCACATTCAGATCTATCTGTAGTGGTAGATATGCGAGCAAGGGTATTATCAGCGTCTAATTGACTCATTCTTTCTTTTGAAACCAACTTAGATAGCGATTTTTGAATGGTAGCCATACCTCTATCAACAAATTCTTGCTTTATGTCTATCATCAAAACCTCGTATCCTGCACTTGCGGCAACCTGCGCAATTCCGTTGCCCATTTGTCCAGCACCAATAACTGCTATTTTCTCCATACCCTATCGCCTTTGGCCAACGGCACGAGCCTATTGAATGTGCGCATTGTCGGGGAAAATGTTATCATCAAAATCTAATTGTTATTATCAATGGTAGAGATTCTATGTCCTCATTGTGACGGCGAAATAGAGTTGGATGACGATGCGTCAGGTGAATTTGAATGTCCGCTTTGTGATGGCGAATTCGAATGGAACATGGATGATGAATCATATGAATCTGGAAATTACTCTGATGATGTAATAATTACAACTGATTTTAGAGAAATGCCTGCGGTTCCTAAAGTTGCTGGAATCGCATTCTGTGTGTGGATGGTACTGGTAATAGGCATGGGATTAATGGCAATGATTGGTGGAATTATGTTAAATTCTGCTGAATCTAGTTTGGGAACAGGAACCAGCTTTGGGGCCATTTTCATTATCATTTCTATTGTTATTCTCGGAATTGGCGGTGCCGGAATGGTGTTTGGAATCAAAGTAGCTAAAGATGAAGATTTCATGTCCCTAATTATCATTACGATTATTTCTGGAGTTCTGTTTTTATTCAATATCTTCGGATTTGAAGATGCTGCGGACATACCTATGCTCATAATAGCAGCAGGGTTTGTAATTGGCAATATGTGCTGTATATTCGTACCAATTCTCAAAGCTCAATTTACTGGAGTTTTGATCTCCAAGGAAGGTCGCGCTCCACGGAAACCTATGGCCAATGAATTTGACAAAACCAAACCGATTCATCCGTTTGAATGGGTTGGACATGCACTTTCAATTGTTTCACTGATTGTCATAATTATCTGCTTGACATCAAGTTCTCTTTATACGGTAACAATAACTGAGGAAATCTTTGAAGGAAGTGATTCTTCAATTGAGATAATCATGGGAATGGGAGAACCAAACTTTGGAGTATTTTCGTTGTTCCTTGACACTGCTAGTTATGGTGAAATAGTTAGCCAAATGGAATCTGAATATGAATTAGATTGCGTACAGGATAGTAGCTCATACTGTTCAGATTTAGAAGAAGAACTGGACTACTGGAAAGGCTGGAGAACGTCAACGCTCATTTTGAAGATAATTGTGATTGTTAGTCTTGTTGTTGCAATAGTTGGAATCATTTCGAGAATTGCCGCCCTATTAGCCAACTTTGGCGCAATAGAATTCCCAGACAAAGGCTACATTCTTAATGACAACATAAGAAAATTCTCTCCATTTATATCTTCAATATTGATGTTTATCGGTATTATTTTGTTCATGATAATGCAACCAGGAACTGGCCCAGACGGTTTTTGGGGAAATGATGTAGATGGTAGTTTCGGATTCATAATCTGGTTGGTGTTAATCTATTCGATTATTGTGCCAATAGTGTCTAAATTTGAAGTCGACTTTTCGTAAGTCGATGGTAGCCCGAGTCGGATTTGAACCGACGTCGGCGGGACCAAAACCCACCATGATGGACCCCTACACTATCGGGCTGGGTAGTTAGCGGGACACGCACTAGTTTTTGTCCTTGTCGGAAGAATCACTCTAAAATTTCCAACAAGTCGGCATCTGAAATTTTGGCTTTGGCACTAACAAGAAACTCTGACAAGTCCAAGCCCTGTTCGTTTTGATAGAGTATTGCCTGCAGTCCCATGTCAAGTTTGTCTATCTGTTTTACAAATTTGGCTTCTTTGCTTTCTCCAATCTCATACTCTTCGAACCATCCAAGCCATTCGGGAGCTAACTGTTTCATTGCATCATGTTCCAGTTTAGCTTTGTTAGTTGTATCATCATGCGGTGTTAAATCACCAACTATAATCTCTGGTAAATCATGAACCAAACACATCGAGAGTACTTTCATCAAATCCAATTCTTCGGGTGCAAGACGCAGGGCTAAAATCGCCATACCCCAAGAATGGGCGGCTACTGATTCTGGATTCTCAACATTTGATCTTACCCATCCAGTACGCGGAAGTTGTTTCAAGGCAAGATAGTCTAATAATCGGTCTCGCATGGTTGTGGGTACATGCAAGAGGTCAAAACCTAAACGGAGTTTTGCTTGACATGGAGAAAGGAAAACCACGATGGTGGGATGACGCTGTGGAATTCCTAAAACAGGATGATTTACTGGCTGAGGTGGTCAAAAAATATCCGGATGGTTCACTTGAAGGCAAGGGCGAGTTGTTTGAAACCACGATACGTTCCATAGTAGGACAACAAATTTCGGTTATTGCATCTGACGCCATATGGGGCAGATTAGTTGCCATGCTTGGAAAACCTACACCCGAAAATGTGCTTAAATTTACTGAAGAAGAA
>CEUK01098958.1_pt1 | contig 18640 bp, 11 predicted proteins | sample 356451 | NCBI WGS metagenome assembly CEUK01 (sample SAMEA2622843, study PRJEB7988) | marine metagenome | isolation source: saline water (ENVO:00002010), including
CGCTAGGTATAGATGCAGGAGGTGGTAAGTTAGGCAATGCAGGACCAGTCGGGGGAATATTAGCTGCAGGTGGTGGCGTGAAGTTTTCCGCCATAGATTTGGCTAGTGCGGCAGCAATCTCTTCTTGTGAAACAGCTCCACTCGTCTTATCATCCTGTGACATACCGATATCTAATGCTTGATCTCTGCGACTACTCGCATCAGGTAAATTACCGTATAACTCAGCACTAATCAACTGCGAGGCATCATCCTCAGCGTAACCAGTGTTGCGCATCTTTCGAGAGAATATTATGATTACAATTGCCAAAGTCGCTAAGATTAAAACCGAAGCATACCAAGGCACTATATTGAACAATCCCTTGTTCCCTTCAGCCGGTGATGAAGAAGTTTGAAGACTGAAACTAGTAACTACCTCACCCTCAGACTCTAGGGTGATTATTACGCTATATGGACCACGATCAACACTTTCTTTTGGACTTATTTTTACTTCAACAGACTGAATGTTTCCGGGACTTACATCAATAGATTTCGGTGAAATACTCGGGCTCCAACCCTCGATTAAAGCACCAGTTTCATCGATAACTTTTATTGTTAAATCACCCTGCAAATTCACGTTTCCATCGTTTCTAATATCTAACTTTGTGGACTGACTGCTGCCTTTTGAAACTCCCTGAAGTGGTTGTAAAAGCTCGTCATCAAGAGTTATATTTCCATAAGTCGACTCAACTACTTTTACATCGAGAATTACGCTTTTATCAACTAATCTCTCGCCATTTGTTGCGGCAACTCTAATCGATATTTTGAAAGCGCTTTCTGTCACTTCTTCATTAATTGGTGGTATGATTCCTAGTCTTACCGTTTGATTTTCTCGTGGATTAAGTTGGGTTACAGGATTAGAAAAGCCAACAGTCCAACCATCTGGCGGCAATGAATACGACCAGTCAAGAGCGGCAACTGAATTACCATCATTGGTAATGATAAATTCAGCATAAGAAAAATCATCACTTAATTCACAACTGATAACCGAGGGGGATTCTAAATCGATGGATAGTTTTTCGACAATAACCAGTCGTGTATTGTTGGTAACGTAGTCAAAATTGGAGACCTCTGCCTTGATGTTGAATAAATTGAAATCGCCTTCCAAAGAAGAAATCGGTGACGCTACAATAATTTCTACCGACTCTGTCTGGCCAGCGGAAACTGTTACTTGGACTGAATTGCTGTAGAAAAGTCCGCCATACACTAGATCTGCGTACCAACTAGGGTTAGAGGGCTGAACTACTACATCCAGGGTTATATCGACATTACCTAAATTGATTATTTGGTAATCTAAAGTAACTTCTTCGCCGCTATCTATCACGATATCCCTGACCGCTAGATTAGTTCCTACATCGACCCCGTTTCTTACCAAGTTTGTGGTGTATAGAGACAATTCATCCACTTCAACTGTAACTAATTGCGAATAATTGAGGGTCGGGTCTGTCGAAGAAGTCACAAAGCATTCAATCGTGTCTTGGAACCCCGACAGTGGGTTACCTTCCGACACTTCAGGGACATAAATCCTAACCGGCATAGACAGATAGCTGCCGATGTCCAGCGGCTCAAAATCTAGCGATGATGAATTGGAATTTCCAAGCATGATTTGCCATAGATTTTGAGAATAGCATTCCACTGAATACTGTGCCTCTGAGTTGCCAACATTCAAGGCAGAAATGGCGAATGAAGCAGACTCCCCTGGCAAGGCAGATAGCCCATTAGTACCACTAACAACTATCCTGACGTCATCTACCTCTTCGATAATAATTGTTAAACGAATGGAATGTGATACTGTTGGTTGTGTCTGATAAGCTACAGTGACATCGACATAGAAAGTCCCAGACCGGGCATAGCGCGGATTGCTTGGGTCTGTTAAGTCTGCAAATATGTTGTCGAAGTTTAGTGAAACTTGAATTTCATCGCCCGATTGACCTTGCGGCTCAAGTTCGTAAGGACCATTCTGAGAAACGCTCTTTTGCCAGGTATCCTGTGGGGATATGAAGTAGTTAAAAACTGGATGTTTTTCCTGAACATTGGTGTATGACAACGTAACCATTTCAGTGCCTGTACCCTCATTTCTTATTACTACAGGAATGTCAATATCCGTATCATTTCTTACATCAAATATGTTTACCGCAGCCTGTTGACGTTCAACTTCACTAGTTGGGACATTACCTTCCCCATCTAGTGGTATAACTCGAACACCCAGTGCAGTTACTTCAACGTCAATTTCTAAAATATTATTATTTACACCAGAGGTTTCATCGTTCATCTCATCGAGTGCATTATTTGTATCTAAAGTAAGTTTTAGTGTATGAGTGCCGGTAGTAGAAAATGAGCGTGTCGTAATTTTCGATTCAATCCCACTTGATGGAACACCGTTTGATTGGCCTTGCATTAATACCACTCCTTCGGTGATATCCTCCAATACCCAATCGAAACTACCGGCATCTGCAGTACCCTGATTCATCCATGAAACTCTGACAGATACCACGTCATTTTGCAAAGGTGATTCAGATGAAAGAAAAATCGACTCTGGAAATGCGTATATATCCGGCCTTGCAATTATCGATGCGTCACCCGTGATAACTATGCTAAAATCTTGATCGACGCCGCCTCGGTGTATTACCTGAACCAACCATTGTCCGGAATTGGTCAAAGTATTCGGTGCAATACTAACTCTTTCGACATTGTTCTTTGTATCGCTAGAGCCACCCATTACGGAGAACCCGCCATTGAAGTTATTACCATACCATTGATTACCATCAGGATCGTAAATAATTAAATCAAGGTCATTGATTAGTTTTGCATCGGTCTGAGCAGATGTAGCACTACCCGCTTCATCATTCCAAGCTAGAGTGATATCGAGACCGTGATTGACATCTAAATCCAATTCATAGAGTAAGCCAAAAGACGGTTGTAAAGATTTGCCATCATCATAGAATGTAGATAATGGAGTTGTACCATCCATCGGCATGACGGTATTTTGGATATTTAGTTGCCCCCAGCCTTCGAGATTATTTGGGACGTCCGGAGCCCCCAAGTCTTCAGCACCGTTAATCATAGCCGCTTTAATTAATGATGCTGATGGAGATTGGATACCAACTTGCTCCCTTAGATATTCTCTAGTAAGAACCGCAAGACCACCAGCAACTGATGCCGATTGTGAGGTTCCTGATAGCGTCATGTAGAGTGGGTCGCCATTTGCATGAGTACCTGTACCACAAGCAAATCCACTGGGATTCCTCGCCTCTTCGGCTCTGCCAGAACAAATTTCTATCCCGGGTGCAACAACATCTGGCTTTATTCGCCCATCCATTGTTGGTCCTTCTCTTGAAATCCCATCGACTGAGCCTTGAGGTGTGGTTTGCCCGCTACCAGTAGTACTGACACCAACTGAAAGTACATTTTTTGCGGTGGAAGGAGTAGTTATCATAGACGTCCCAGTACCATCCCAATCACCTACGGAAAAGATTGGCAACAAACTGCGCTCGTCTTTGACAAACTGATCGACTGAGCGCGAATCTGCAGTATACTGCCCTTCGCTACCTGATAAGCCCCATGCATTAATCGCAACTCGGGCTGTTTTTTGCTTAGCGTCTGCTAACAGATCATAAATTGAGCCCTGCCTCCCAAAAGTTCCGGTTGGATCATATTCTAGAGCGTACATTGTCACCGACGCTTCTGGAGCGATACCTTTGGTCGATAAATCGCTGGTGCCGTCGCCAATCGCAGTCAATGTTACGTGAGTGCCGTGTCCACCATTGGAATCAGCTGGCGAGGTGTCGAGACCGAATTGAGTATAGATTGCTGCAACCCTACCCGCAATATCAGGATGATCACGATCTAGTCCGGTATCAGCAATCGCTAGCATTTCACCTGAACCATCTAATGTGAAAGATGGGTCGTTATCTAGCGAAACTACACCTGATATAGCTCTTGCAATGCCGTTATGAACCTGCATGGAAAACATTGGTTCTACCCACAAAACGCGCCCGTCTCTCGCAGTATTGAATAAGAAATTACTACCATCAGAGATTTTTGCTTGACACAGCGAAAAACCACACCAGGCATCGTGCGCACCGTAACTGAGCAAATCTAGGGCAAGTTCCATATATCCTCCATACCCTAAATCACTGGTTGGTATTACAGCAACATTGGTGTATGATTCACCTAGCATTAATTGTGGATGCAAACGATATCCGGGCTGAACATTATCCATCCAACGGATTTGTTCTGAATTAGATAGTAGTTCAATGGTATTATCAAAATTTGGTAAAATCCTAATGATGAAGTTGCCCTCACCAAGTAACTCCAATATAGAGAGATGACCAGCCTCTTCTAACTGATACAGCCACTGATAATTATAATCATAGAGCTGAACAAATTTCATACCAGTTCTGTCAAAATCATTGTCATCGATGTATGGATTTGGCAGTGATGGAAGCTGATCTATTAATGGGTCGAATGACCCGTGCGCTAAGCTGAATTGCCCAGATAATTCGCTAATTGGAAATCCACTCTGTCCCATACCTGAGATTTGATTCCAGTAGTTTGACACAGTTGCTAGTTCCCCATTTGAAGCATACTCTTTAGTAAATTCAGTACCCGATTCTGTCGCCAATAAATCATGATTTACATATGGTGAAAAAGAAATCCCGAGGAGCAAAATAATCCCAAATAGGACTTGCTTCGGCTTGAGCATACCCTGCGGAAATCTGCTTGGTTTTTGAAAACAACCATTATATGTGGCAAAATTGCTCATAAAATATTGTTGTATTTTGATATTGACTCATCGGTCTTTGCTACCGAGGCGCGCCAATTCGACTCAGTACCCATCAGGGCCCTAATCGCATCAACATTTTCAGGAATTACATCTGATTCTTGATGGATGGCTTGGAAATAATATAGCGTGTTGCCGTCGAGTTTCACTCCATCACGCCAAACAAATATTTCATGCAAATCGCCCCACTTACGACCAATATCTCTTGCGTATTCCATGACCTCAGCGGTCGTTGTTATTCCAGTTTCTCCTCCATCCATGAGGATTATTCTTGGTTCATTCGACCACATATCAAGCACTGCGTTAGTATCTAACCCGTGCCCTTCGGGCAATTGTGCAACAATTACATGAACATGCATTATAGTGGTTGGAACTGCAACAGCCATCGAATTTATGGTGATTTCTGGCTTAACTGTCATCACATCAGGTCCATGGTGAGAAGGCACTTTCAACACTGGCTTTATTGCATTAATCGGCCCTTTGCTAGAGTCTCCGGGGTCTGCAGCTCTGCGTATCATAGTGCATTCAACCGACAACTCTCCACAGTGATCATATAATGGGACTAATGTTCTTGACAATCCAGTAGTATTACAGGAAACCACTCTCGTTCCAGTGGCGTTAAGGTTCTCCTTGTGGTTGGCAGATGAAGTGTAAGACATACCCGTCATTGCATGCTTTTCACCACCCTGGAAAATCCATTTGACACCTGCTGATTGGTATTTAGCTAAATTGCTAGCACCGATTTTACCGGGAGAACAGTCGATTACTATGTCAGCGACTGCCAGCAACTCAGTTAGGCCACCATGGCACTCATATCCTGCGGTGGCAAAGGCGGCAATCTTTTCATCCTCATCGTATGTACAATAGATTGGATAGCCTTTTCGCACCGCTAAATCGCAACCAAATGCTGGTCTTGTTTTGGTTACTCCGACGATTTCCATGTCATCTTGTGCGTCGACCGCATCAGCAACTCTTTTCCCGATTGTACCATATCCGTTAATTGCGACCTTAATTACCATAGTCTCACAGACCTTTGGCATTGGAGAATATCTATTAACAAATCGTATTGATGGATTTATCGGAAAAAATCAACTTCGAAATCGTTGTTATAAGAAGAGTATATGTCCATCCTAGTCCGACATAGACACATGGCGGATACTCTTGATGTTGTGGCAAGGTCATTTAACATCAATAATAAACTGGGCCCAAAACTAGAAGCCGCAGCAGAACAAAATGCAATTTTACGAATCGGTTGGACAAATGCTGGCGACCCAGTACCAAAGAATGGTGAACTAGGTCTGTGCCCCGGAATTCCAGAGGGCGCCAAAATAAGGGCGTTAGGTACTTTAGGATCATGGACGGCAGCATTTGGAAAAGGCGGTATGTTCACCATACAAGGCGACGCTGGTTCTTTTTTGGCGGCAGCCAACAATGGGAATCAGGTGACGTGTGAAAGGTCCGCTGGAAATTATGCTGGCTTCGCAATGACAGCCGGTAAAGTCTCGATTCTAGATGGCTGTGGAGACGATTTAGGGGCGTGTATGTCTGGAGGATTAATCGTTGTTCGTGGCAACGCTGGACTAAGAGTCGGTGGCGGCATGACCGGAGGCATAATTGTTGTCGATGGCGATATTGGAAACGACCCTGGTGCTGGAATGACGGGGGGTAAAATCATCGTCAATGGTAGATGCCCCAATCCGCCAAATGGTGTGGTATTAAGGCCAATTACGGATTCAGAACTAACAGAACTTAACAAAGAAATCGATGACAAAAATTTTCAAATTCCCAATGACTCGGTTTGCTTAGAATCGAATGGTGAGCTCGGAGCCACCGATGAAAGTAGTGTTGTCTCGTCCGGTGATTTGTCAATGATTGGCCTAGTCCCCGCAGGTCAACCTAGCAATATGTTTTATTCTTCTTGTGATACTGTCGCACTGCTTGGAGAGCGCGCAGAATCAAACACCCCAATCGCCCTTCCATTACCAATTATCCCACGCCTAAACGATGGTAAAAATCTCATCAATAAGAACCCATCAAAACTTATTGAAACTCAACCATTTATGGTACGAACTAATCCTAGAGGAATTGATTTCGTTACTGTTGATATGACTAATTTATCGCACTGCACAGAGATATTGTCAACATGTGGTGGTGCGGTTATTGATTTAATGAATATGCCGAGTATGAATGCCGAAGAAATCGATGGCATGTTGGTTTCGATAAGATCTCTACTGGGTCAGGAAAAACCATTCGGTTTTTCTCAGGGTGTTGGAAGAATTGATTCCTTACACAAATCCTCTGCCTATCACAATGCAGATGTAGCAATCTGTATCATCGAGGATCAGACAGGTATTTCTGAATCAGCCAGTTTACCACTAATCGGCAGAAGTAATAAAGCAAACTTAGAAAATACCTACACAGATTCAGGAATATCCATTGGATTTTCTGCTAATGCCGAGGATGTTGCTAAATTAAGGGCATCAGGACTGAAATTTATTTGCTGCTCATCCCCAAGTGAAGCCTATGGTGATATCGATAATTGGCTTGAAGAAATACATTCCCAATTATCTGCAATCTTGCAACGCCTCGGTCTTGAGTCAATAGATTCGTTGGATAGACAAAACCTCAGAGCATTAGATCATGAGACTGCCGCAGTGAGCGGTTTGCGATTATCAGGATATGAAAGACCGCTCCCCCACTGGTTTGCAAGGTAGGTAATATAATGCCAACAATATCTGTTAACCAAGATTTAATAGCCAAACTTTTGAGTATTCATGGCCTAGAGCACGACATAAAACAGATTTCAGATCAGTTACCTCTGCTTGGAACAGATATTGACCGTTGTGATGAAGACATTTTGGACATCGAGATATTCCCGAATCGACCTGATTTACTATCAGGAGAGACACTTTCTCGGGCGATTAGAAATTTTATTCACCATCAAAACACAGGCCCAGAATTAGAGGTCTCGAGTGGTAACATAACTATGACAGTTGATAAGGAATTAAAGCAAATTCGACCAGTAATTTTAGGTGCAGTAGTCAGAAATATTGATCTTGAAAGACTAGGCATTGAATCAGATGAATTCATAAAGTCGCTAATGGATCATCAAGAGAAACTACATTTTGCTTTGGGTAGAGGCCGTAAGAGGGCGTCAATTGGGGTCCATGATTTATCGACGATATCGCCACCATTTAGGGTAAAAGCTGTATCTGGTGAACAAAAATTTGTGCCACTAGCGATGGATGAACCAATGTCAATCCAAGAGATTCTAGAAAATCACCCGAAAGGAATCGACTACGCTCATTTGTTGGAAGGGTTCGAAAAATACCCTGTGATTGTCGACTCAAATGACGACGTTCTGTCATTCCCGCCAATAATCAATGGTAATCAAACAACTGTTACCGCGTCAACAAAAGATTTCTTTATTGATGTCACAGGTTGGGATTTCCGTTCTTGTGAGGCATCACTCATGCTGGTTGCCCTGCAATTGCAGGAACTCGGGGGGTCAATTGAATCGATCAACATCACTAACTGTGACGGAAAAGAACAGGTATTCCCAGACGGTAACCCAATAGAGCATGTCCTAGCCACAAATCTGCTTAACGGATTATTAGGGAGAGAACTAAGCGAACCGGAATTAACCAAATCGATTAATCGGATGGGCGGGAGATTCATCTCTCGTGATGCAAATGAGATAAGGGTTGAAATGCCGAGGTGGAGATTTGATATTTTACATCCTGTCGACTTGGTTGAAGATATAGCAATAGGTCATGGTTTCGAGGATTTGGGTGAAGATATTCCACGTTCACCTATGACTGCCAAGCCTCGTAGTGATGCAAATTTACTACGCAGAGTTAGGGAATCTATGCAAGGGTTAGGCATGATGCAAATACAATCTCTAACTTTATCTAATGATGATGACCAATTTAATCTTGTCAGATGGAGTAATGTTGGTGAGATAACTAGAATTACCAACCCGATTACCATCGATCATACACTACTACGTCAGTATTTACTACCAGGGCTTTTGAGGCTCCTATCATCTAACCGACACCACGACCTGCCCCAAAGCGTATTCGAACTTGGAACTGTTGTAAGGGACCATAAGAACTCTTCACGACTAGCATTTTTAGTCGCTGAGCGCACTGGTGGTTTTGCCTCAGTAAGGGGAAGAATTCAAGCATTTTTGCGAGATTTGGGTGCGAGTGAATATGACATTGAAACCCTGCCGGATAATGAAGGACCTTGGTTAGCAGGTAGGGCTGCGAAAATAATGGTAAATGGTAATCAAATTGGTTGCTTTGGCGAAATTGATCCCCATGTAGCAACACATTTTGATCTGAAAGTACCTATCAATGGAGCTGAATTTTGTCTAGAACAAGTAGCAAAAGCGATTCCTGACCCGGTTTAAGTACACAAATCATGGCATTGTTTGAAATGCTAATCTTCTTCGAGCAAACATGCGCAGAATGGCGGTAATAGTCGTATTACTGATTTGTGCATCTTCTACAGTAATCCCATTTTCTAGTGCTAATCAACACTCAACTGATAGCTACTTATTGGTAGAGTCAAGCAATGAGCACATAATTCATAGAGGAGAAACAATAGAGGCAGTCATTACAGTAAAGAATCAGGGCCCTGAGGCTACAACAATCGATTTTAGTCATGATTTACCAGACAATATTTCTATCAGTAATTTACCAAGTGATTTTACTTTGGAAATCGACCAGGTTAGGCAATTTAGATTTTACTTTACGTGCGATAATCAGGCTCCTTACACTACGGTGATAGCGTTTGTCAATATTACCACAGACATGGATTCTGTGACTGCCTATACCAATGAATTCAATCTTATCATCGCGAAACGTTCCGATTTAAGATTTGGAGTGACAGAAGATTCGCAATTCATAGTAGATCCAGGATTGCGAACTAATCTTGCAGTAAATATAACGAATTTTGGCGAGTTTGAGGATTATGTTAGTTTCTCAATCGCCTCTAGTTCCGGCTGGGAATGGGGTTGGACTATGGATTATGTCGAAGATGACAACGCTATGGAGTTGTTGCAAGTTGGGGAATTGAAATTTGTCAGGCTATGGATTGATATTCCTCAAGTAATCGACTCCAACCCTTTAGCATTGACTGGCCCGAGGTTCTCATTGACGGCTACATCAAGTCTCGACCGTGCTGAGGTAACATGGAACTTTGATTTGCTAATGTCAGAATTTCGCAATGTGACATTGGACAATCGGGGAGATGACTTACAACTTGATCCTGATTCTAATGAGCGAATACCGATTACCATCAGAAATTCCGGTAATATTGAAAACAGGTATAATCTAGAACTGCAAATAATTGACAACAATGGAAATACAATTGATAGTGTAAGCGCAGCTGACCGAGTAGAATATGACGGATGGATTGTAGCAATTTTTGGAGGTTATGAGGAACAACTACTCTTGCCCACACAAAAGCGCACTTTTGAAATTGGATTTCAATCACCAAATCAAAATTTTGGCGAGGTAAATGTCAGGGTCAATATTGTTCCAGTGGGAGCCGTTGTTAGATCTATAAATGTAGATTTGACCTCAGAAATAAATTGGAATAGAGATTTTGAAACCGAATTAATATCACAAAATTGTAACATACTACCACTAGAAGACTGTAATCCTACTTTTAGAATATATAACTATGGCAATTATCAAGATATGTTCCAAATTGATGCGGTGGAAATTCCGGCTTTTGTGACATTAGAAAATGCCCAAAAGTCGCTCCAAATTCCAAAGAATTCGCATGTAGATGTTACTGATATTATAATTACTGCCAAGCAAGGTGTTGAGGCATTTTCCAATTCACAGGTGGTCTTCAAGGTTCATCTATCAGATGATGCAAACGAGTTTCAAAATGTTGCTATTGATGTAGTAATTGCGCCAAAAATTGATTGGTCAATACAGGATTTAGCCCAAGAAAGTGATGCTTTAGGACGATTCAATATTGCGATGACTTTACGTAATGACGGTAATGCTGCCGATGGTATAATTGTTCAATTACAATGTTCACATTTCACAACTATGACACTAATTCCTCCGATAGATTCTGTAGTAGAGTCAGGTGTTGAGTTTCCGCGTTCGTTTGAAATTAATAATATCGAGTTCGGTTCAAACTTCACTGTTCGTGCTTGGGCAGAGATTCCAACTGACCAAATCAGCAATGGAACAATGTTTCTCAACATAAGCATAAGATCGAGTTTTGCCCCTGATGAGGTCATATCGTTCACTTCTGGAGTTGATTACACTGGCGTACCTTGGCAGAAGGCGGATGCTGTAGACAAAGATGAAGGGTTTGCTGAGATTTTATCGACAACAGTTCAGTTTGCAATGGCATGGAAATGGATTATACTGTCTATTCTAGCATCAATGTTGATTATTGGCAAAGCCTTTTTTGACAGAAGTGTGAGAAACCAAGAGAAGCAACTAATTAACCAAATGAGTAGTCAATCAGATACATCACAGACAGACGATTGGATGGCTAAATTTAGCAAAGAAAGCCGTGTTGAACAGAAAATTGAATCCCCAAAGATTTCTGCCCAGCGTTTTGAATCGGGATTCAGAAGCAAAAGTGGTGGGCAAAAGCCAGTCACTTCACCTGTCGATGAACAATTACGTAATGCTGCAGCATTGGTTCTAGATACTCATGACAAAACCTCGGTGGTAGCAAATGCAGATGCATTGCTTGATTCAATCAGCGTGACCGGTATAAATTCGCCGGCACAAGAAAATTCAAAATTAGAGTTAAAAGACTACAACCCAAATATGACTGAAAGAAACGACCCTCAAAACCTACTCAATGATAAAAAAACTGGCCTTGATTATACAAAACATGTACCTCTACCTGATGATGATGATTTAGATTTTTGAGAAATTATGATAGAAATTGGAATAGACGAAGCAGGCAGAGGACCTGTGATTGGACCGCTGGTAGTATGTAGCGTAGCAATTCCCAACAAAGATGTTGGCCTATTAGTTGAGATAGGTGTCAAGGACTCTAAAGATTTGTCAGCTGGAAAACGTCAACAGATCAAGGATTGGTTCTTGAAAAACTGTGAGGCAAGAGGTTGGCAGTTTTCATTGATACATTGCCAACCCGAACGTATTGACAACGCAGTATTAAGGAAAGGATTAAACATCTTAGAGACTGAGTTATTTGCTGAATCCATCAATCATCTTGAACTTGAATCTGGGGCTGTAGTGAACATAATATGTGATGCATGTGATGTTGACGAGCAACGATTTAGCCGAAGAGTATCGCAGCTAATCGACCGGTGGCCTTGGAAGCAATCCACGATAAGTAGTTATCACAAGGCTGATGAAAACTATCCCATCGTTAGCATGGCAAGTATTCTAGCAAAACAGGCAAGAGATGAGGCAGTAAGGGCCATAGAATTAGATATTGGGTTTCCAATCGGCTCTGGATATCCAAGTGATAAGAAAACCATTGATGCTGTCAGAAAAATGATTGACAAAAAACCACATGAACAATTAAGATGGTCTTGGTCAACCGTCAAAAGAATATGGAGTGAAGAACACACTTCAGAATTACCCACAAGAGACCTGACAAGTGGCAGTCAAACCACCTTATTCTAACCACTCAATTGATGAAGTATTGGCCATACGGCTGTATGTTTGACATGGATTGGTCTCCTGATGAAAAAACCGAAACTATGCTTTGGCATATGGCTATTCAAAACGCCATCGAATATTCAGGAAAAGCAGCACCTGGTTCTGTGATCGGCCGTTTGATGAGTATCAGACAAGATTTGAGACCTCACGGAAAAATCTTGAGCCCACTGATTGCTTTGAAAGTCACTCAAGCAAATAGTTTAGCCAGCAAAGAAGGAATCGAGTATCTCAGAAATATCCTTGCTGAGGAAGCACCAGAGTTATTACAAGAGAGAGAAAAACAGGCCAGGCGAGAGGGTCTGCCAGAATTAATTAATGCAGATAGAGGTAAAGTTGTCTTACGATTCGCCCCCAATCCAAATGGGCCTTTATCCTTCGGCCATGCAAGAGGCATAATCATTAATGGAGAATATGCAAAAGAATATGATGGTGAACTTATTCTAAGATTTGACGACACCGATACAATAGTCAAACCACCCCTTTTAGAAGCATACGACACTATTCAAAATGAAGCAGAATGGCTGTTAGGTTTCAAACCACATAGAGTAGTTATTGCTAGTGACAGAATGGCAGAATATTATCGCCATGTGGAATTGATGCTTGATGGAGAATTTGGTTATGTCTGTCAGTGTAGTGCTGAGGCGTTTAGAGAATTTAGAGTGACAAAAGTAAATTGTCCATGTAGAGATAACAGCGTGGAATTGAATAGACAATTATGGACTCAAATGTTGAATGGAACATTCCAACCAGGGGAATCAGTAGTTCGAGTGAAAACCGACATGACACTCAAAAATCCGGCACTTAGGGATTGGCCTGCATTGAGAATTCAAGACACGGTGAATAACCCACACCCTAGGAAAGAAATTGGCTCTAAATATCGTGTATGGCCACTTTTGGACTTCCAGAGTGCTGTTGAGGATTATTTGCAAGGAGTCACCCACATTATCCGTGGCAAAGATTTGATGGATTCAACAAGGAAACAGACTCTATTGTACCAACATTTTGGGTGGCAATACCCAGAAACGATGTATTGGGGTAGGGTTAAGGTCCACGAATGGGGTGGTTTCTCAACCTCTCAAATGCGCAATGATATAGAATCAGGAAAATTTTCCGGTTGGTCTGACCCAAGACTTCCAACAATTGCTGGGTTGAGTAGGACTGGTATACAGGCCGAGGCATTGAGAAATTTTTGGAAAGAATTAGGAGTCACGCAAAAAGATATTGCGGTACCACTAGCAACCCTGTATTCTCATAATATCAAAGTTATCGATGATGATGCTCCTCGTATTTCGTTCATTAGAGAACCTGTTGAATTAGTTATACAAGGTGTAGAATTTGATGAGCTCAACATTCCAAGGCATCCAAATAATGAATCTCTAGGTGTGAGGAATATCAAACTGATTAGTAGAACAATATACATAGAAAAAGCAGATCTCGCACATAGTAAATTAAGGTTGAAAGAATTTGGCGATTTTGATATTGATGGCAATGTTGCTTCTTTCGTGGCGAAAGCAAGAACCGATAAGCGTAAAATCATTCATTGGACTTCAAAGGATAGTTGTGATGATGCAAACTTTTCAACGATACTAGACGGCGAATTGGTTTCCATTAACGGAAAGTTTGAGACCAACAATTTACCCATTGGAACTGCTGTGCAACTCGAGAGAATCGGTTACGGAATCATCTCTTCGACAGACAGCATAATATTCACACACGATTAGTAAATATAAAGACTCTAGACATATAGGACAATTTAATGTCAACCGAAACTAAGACTGTGGCTGATTTGGAATTAAATGATGAACATATCACGGCTGGTTTGAGCGATACTCTACAAGAAGCTGCTCGAAGATTACTGACTGTTCCTGGTGGGATACTGATTGTTTTAGATGATGAGTCAAAGGTCAAAGGGATAATAGGATACAAGCAATTACTACTAGCGATTGATAAAGAAATCGATACTAAAACCGCTACTTGTGCCGAACATATGGAAATGGACTATATGGAAATTAGACTTCATGAAGATTTAGTTGATGTGCTAAAGAATATTCGTAAGAGGTCCCCTCAAGCAGTTGTAGCTGTAGACGACAATGGGGATTTTAGTGGCTATTTTTCACCTAGTGATTACCAAGAAAGTAGAGCAATGGTAAAATCTCTAAAACGCCTAAAGTTGTGATCATCCGACAATTTTGATTGTTTTGCCGCAACCACTGCATGATATTTTCAGTGGTCGTTCATTACTTAACACTGGAATTGGAGTCGAACAGGACGGACAATTAACTGATGGGACATTTACCACTGGTTCTGAATCATTATTTTTGGTTTCAGTTGCACGTAATCTTCGTGGACTTACAAAGGCGGTTAGAATCCACAAAACCGACGCACCCCCTGATGTTCCAAAGACAAACAACGGCGGATAAGCAAAGATGTATACGAGTGCTGCAACTGGGAGGAGAATAAGTTCGAGCATCAGAAATCTCCTGTGTTTATTCTTAGTAATCGAAAGCGAAAAGGCCAAGCCTAGCAATAGAATTACTAGTGTAATGATGGTTAGTGGCATTGGCCCAAATAACAGGTTGTCATTTGGCTGTATTACCACAGTAAAACCTTCATCTAAACTTGTTGAGGTTGATTCCATCTTTATTACCTCACCCCATGGATATCTAGAATGCGAGAAGGATATGGAATCCGTCTCCAACAATTCAGCATTGCCAAAGGAGGTTAAAACTGAAGATTTTGCCTCAACTGTTATTGTATAATCTTGCCATAAAACCGTTGATTGTGTTGCAGTAAAACTACGTAAAATATCAATCTGTTGTCCACTTTCTAATGTTTGAAGAGTTGAGAATGTGATAGACAGTGGATGATTGACAACTCGCGTTTCACCTTTCAAATCAACTGATACTGATATTGTATCAAAGTCACTTGAATCACCAATCAACTTTTCGCTTTGTAACTGCATCCCGTTAATATCGCTCATGTAAGTGCGGTATCTAGTCTTCATTTCTCGTTCGAATTGTTCTTTCTCAACATTTTCGATGTCTCGACTTTCTCTGTCTTCTTCTGAAACTCCACCAGGGTTCCAGCCATACAATACTGATGTTGAGGCAAGTTCATTGTCTCCAATGTGATCCATTCCCCAGCGCATCCAAAAGGCCATTTCACCATCGATGTCCAAAGTAGTTTTTCTCGCCAGCTTAAGATTACCACTATCGCTTGACAAATCGATTATTTGTTCAACAATCAATGGGCTACCAACACCACTTGTTCGAAGTGGTTCGTCTTCTGGATAAAATGTACCTGTTCCTCCACCAGTATCTGTTACTTCAATAGTAAGTTGAGCTGAGCCTTGTATCAATGGGCCATTTGTTTGTAAATTTAATCTAATCGAGACATCGACTACATTGGTTCCAGCTGCCGAGTCTTGCCAGGTCCAAGTAACTACAATTGAATCACCTCGCTGGGTTTCAATCGGGTCGCCATCTACCTTCAGACCATCAACAAACATCTCAATTGAGTCTGAATATGCTAAGGCATCCAAGCCAAAGGGTGAATCCAGTACCGCAGAAAGGTAAATGTCGCTACCCTCAACTTGAGGCTCGTCGATCGATAATTCCATCAGCGGTATCTCTGCAGTTATACTAGAGGAAAATTCATCGGAACCCCAAAGAAATTCTAACTCGGCATCACCGCCGGGAACACTGAATATTACCGAACGTGCGCTAAGTTCTAATTCAATCTCACTAGAAGCTGAAACTGACATTTCTTCAACCGGTATTGAGAATTCAATTTGACCCTCTCCTTGGGCTAAAACAGATGATTCTAAATTAGTTGAATCGGAAAATTCTTGCGACCCAATTTTTATGGTAGCAGTGGCATTTATCTGTGCTCCCCCTGCATCGCTCACTCGATAATTAATGACGAAATTCCAATCGGATTCCGGAATTGAGCCTGGCCATACACGCCCTAAACTCCAAAATCCAACCGTTTCTTGGGAAGTAATAGAATTGGCAATAACTGCGTTACTTGCATCATCAGCTAACAACTGGGAAAATGGTGAAAGTTGACCCGTTGACCCACCGATAAGATACAATTCTACTACGTGAGCATTGTCACAACAAACTACTGTTGACTCTGCTTCTACTGAATTGATAATTGATGAAGAAAAGGGGATTGAGACCAACATCAAAACAACAACGCACTGCGCCATCCGCCTGAGGTATCTGTCCAACACAGACCTACCAAAAACTCATGGCTCATAATTTACACTATCCAGTGTGAGGTGAAATCACATTTTTTGAGCCTTGATTTACCATCACAAAGCTTTCTCAAGTAAATTACCTAATTCTTTTTCAAACAAGGATACCAGTGCTTCACCAACCTCACCTTGCAAGTCGTCTGGCAACAGCCTCAAACCTAACCTAGTTGCTGCCCTAGTTGCCTTTAGTTCAGCATAAATTGAGCGCGCCTTTGATTGAAAATAATACGATACTGCTTCTTTAATTTCGGCCTTTAATTCAGGGTCTGCTTCGACCTTATTTCTTATGTGGGTTTTGAGTTCATCTTTTACTAAGTCTCTAAATGCTTCAATGACTAGATCTTCGGTTGACATTAGGTCTTTTATTTGGTCCTTGATACTACCAGTCAGCAATCGTTCAATGGCCATAGACCCCCGAAGCAGCCATAGGGTTTGAATTCATCGTATGATATTATGATAATTTACCAGCCGAAATCAATCTTCTCAGAACCTCTCCCGCATGAGATTTACTCGTTTCTTCCTCAATTGGCCAGGCAGATTTTGTCCGATATATTTGACTGTGTAAATCAAGATCATTATCAGTTGTGACTATCCTGAACCATAATAGTTCCTCTAACCTAGGTGTTGATATTTTAGTGTCAGACAATGTTGGCAAGGCTAATTCGCTCATTGCTTGTTTTCTTTGACTGAAGTCCATTTTCGGCCATTTTTTGGCAAGCCTATTCAGTAAAGCCGATGGGAAATTTGGCATCATATCGGTGTCCGGATTCTCAATTTCTGGCAAAGCCAAAACTCTAATTGAACCTTCACTCTGTAGTATATCTCTAATCTTAGTGTAAACAGGGTCGTATGAATTGTCCAGCGACTTACGCAACCATTGACCACAACCTGCTAGCGGACGTAATCGCCTTACTCGGGCGCCATTTGGTGCTAATATTGAGGCGAGGGCAGCACATTGAACCACAACATCTAACGCGCCGGTGTGTTGTTTTTCGGAATTTGGATGGGATACTGATACAGATAGCGGAACCACTCTAAGTCTGCCCAAGTCATCAATTTGTTCGTGGCTCCAAGTTTCCTCAAATTGCTCGACGCTTATGACTAATTGGGCTGGTGATGAGAAATCATATTGTTCACCTTTAGGTTGATCATAAATAGATTTCAATATTTTTCGACTGTACGGGATTTTTGCATCCATCATTGCTGCTTCTAAATGAGCTAAAGAGACTATGCTGTCTAAATCAGCGGTAGCGAAAATTGCAACATTTTCGGCACTAGAAATTGCTCCTGCAAACTTAACTATTCTGTCTTTTGCGTGACGAAATAGCTCAGCCTCAATCAAATCCTCCATAGCTATCAAACAACCCGCTTGGTTGTTGTTTTACTACAGGCTATATGAATCACTCGACCATTAGTCGTAGTTCATCTCTCTTGTAACGCCAATCGGAAGGTAACTTGCCTTCTGAGATGTAGTAACTAGCAAGTTTTCTAATCTTTGCCTCAGTTAATTCTAGAGACCTCTTGTTGTGAATATCTTTATGATTTCCACTACCCAAGTGCTCAATTATTCTTACTGCTTGTCTCATCAAATTCATCATATCTTCGGGGTATGTTCCTCCGATATCATTTTCAGCGAGTATTGTTCCTATTCTCTTGCCAGTTACTAATCGGACATCAGGTACAGCATGTTGGTCTCTCAACATTGTGCCAATTTGGGCAGTTGAATGACCTGCTTTACCTAGGTCAACCACGAGTTTTGTTACTTCATCTGAGTTGGTGTTAGACCACTCCGGTGCCTCTGTGACGTACGGCTTTGACGAGCCACTCTTACCTTTCCTTGACTTGTACATACGTGCCATGTTAACCACTCAAGCACCCTTGCGA
>CEUK01186191.1_pt1 | contig 18620 bp, 14 predicted proteins | sample 356451 | NCBI WGS metagenome assembly CEUK01 (sample SAMEA2622843, study PRJEB7988) | marine metagenome | isolation source: saline water (ENVO:00002010), including
AATAAATGTTTGAATAGTAAAATAATCTATATAATTATCAATATCAAACCTAGAATCAAATAAACCATAAAAGGAAATATCAGTTGCATTTGTAGACATTAAAAGGTTATAAGATTCAAAAAAATGATCAGTTGATCCAGCTAAAGCAGCTTCTCTACTAATTAAATCTACGCTATCTGCATCAACCCCATGATTATCTTCAATATAATGTTCATCAAATTTTTCTCTAATGCCATATATACCCCAATAATCTCCATTTAAATAAACAATACAAGGCTCATAGGCCATCCTATCCACATTTGTTGATTTTGAAATTCTAGAAATTACTGCATCTTGAATTTTATCAGTCCAAGTGTGTTGACCACCATTTCTTAAATTTAAATTGTTAAAATCAGTAATAAATGATTTTTCAGGAATTACTGGCCAATCTATGTCCCCCGAATAAATTGATTTAGCATCTAACCTAAAAGACCTTTGTGGTTCAGCCCTAGACCAACCGCCATGAATTTCTAAATCTACTTCAGCTTCTACCCTTTTAGTTTTGTTGGTGTCAAAATATTCTAATCTTGTATATTTTGACCAAGGTTGCCAAAAATTACTACCAAAATAAGGGTAATTTGTCGTAGCACCAGGGCCAGAAACATATATACCAGTATTCCAATCCCATAAATTTGCATCATCAGTTATCAATGAAAAGACAGATAAGTTATGATTATCTTCATTGAAGATATAGGTTCTATCTACCACTTTACTTGGGAGCATATTAACACCACTAATAGGATATGCTTTAACACTTAAAACACTAGAATTAGAAATAGATATAGGTGCTGTAAACTGTTGATTAGAAAATGTAGGAACATCACCGTTTTGAGTGTAGTATACCTTAGATAAACCATTAGTACTTTTATTAACCTGAATAGTAGAAGAATACCAACCAGATGGCATAGATATAATTGGTGGTTCTAAAATGCCAGAATAACACCAGCTGGAGTTATTAGAAGAAGCTGGTGTTGGTTGATCAAAATAACACCAATTACCAGAACCATCCGGTGAACGCCCCATAGTTAATCCATTATCGAGATTATTTGGAATACTAATACTGTCTAAAATAGTTAAGTTTGAAGAACTTAAAATAATTTTTTCACCGTAAGATAATTTAAAATTTGCATGAGTATTAATTGATGGAGGAACTAACCAACTAGGTAAACTTTGATAATTAAAATTTGATGATAAAATACCAGCAGAAAGAAAAAAGTTACTGCTCATGTCTGAAGAAGTAGTCGATGTATTGTGAACTTGAATAGCAAGAACATTATCTCCTTGAACTAAATATTGAGAAAATTCAAGTTTATTTAACAAAATACTTTCTGGAATTCCACCACTGTAGAGAACAGCTTCATGATCACTATTTGTTAATGTATTATAAACAGGATTAAGAACATCAAAATTATTTGATCTCATTAATTCAGTTCCATTTAAATAAGCAACAAAGCCATCGTCATAATCAGCATGAAATAATAAATTTGATAAATCATTTATATCATTAATTGAAAATTTAATTCTTAAGTAAATAGAAGTTGCATTTGATGGAGTTACTGTATTATCATCATTATCTCCATAACCAAAACCACCTGAACCACTATTCCAAAATTGATCATTAAAACTAATTTCCTTCCAATTTGAAGGAGGTTGTGAATAGCCTAACCAATAATTCCATGTATTTTGAGGTAATACTAAAGACTCCCAATGGTTAGGTACATCTAAAATATCATTACCAGAAGCACAAACAATTAATTTTTGATTAGGATTAATGGTTTGATTTGAAAACTTCCATTTGGATAAATTATTAATATTATCAGATAAGTAATAATCAGAAATGTCTATAGGATTGCTACCATTATTAATAATTTCAATCCAATCTACATTATCACCAAACTCATCTGTATAGCCCTTATCAGCAGAAAATTCATTAATTTTTATCTGCGAATAAATTATATCATCAGAAAAAATTAAAAAAACAAAAAACAACAATCGGATTATCATAAATAAAAAACCAAATTAATAACTCAAATTTTGTAACAAATAAGTTTAGGATCTTAAAAATAAAGCAAAAAACAATATGTAATGAATATGATTAAACTTATATGATTTATTAAAATAAATTAACATTTATTAAGATTATAAATTTCTTAAACAAGATTAGATATACTAAATTGAAAACATTAATTAAGACTAATGTTAAAGTATTTCAACAATACATATTATTTATATTACTTATTAGTATTTTTTTCATTTTCACTTTGCATTTTACTTGTAAGTATTCCTGTAATAGATTTATGTGAAGACCAAATAAATCAAGAGTTATTTAGCGACTTAAAAAGTGAAACCAATGGAGAGGAATGGAATAAAAAAAATGAATTAGATGAATACATAAACTGCTCTCTAAAATTAAACCAATTTAATAAAAAATTTTATCAAAAACACTTTCAAAAAAACAACAATTTTAAAGTTCAATTTTTAGAAATTGACTCTCCACCTCCAGATTTAATTTAATTATTAACTTGAAAATAAATTATATAATTATTAAAAAATTAAATCATGAAAAAATCAATTTTATATATAGGACTAATAACCTTCATCTTCTCGTCTTGTGCTGTTATAATAAGACCTGGACAAGTTGGTGTAAAACAAAGACTTGGAAAACTAACAGGCTCTCCTAAATCTCAAGGAATTATGCTTTTAAATCCATTTACAACAACCATTGTTAAAGTTCCAACAAGAACAGTAAATAAAGAAGTTAAACTTAATCTCCCATCTAAAGAAGGGTTAAATGTTGCTTCTGAAATTTCTATATTATACCATGTAAAACCTGATAGAGCTATGAGTATAATTAATGAAGTTGGAAGAAACTATGAACAAGTTTTGATACTAAGCACCTTTAGATCTGCTTCGGCTGATGTATGTGCAAGATTTTATGCTAAAGATATGCACTCTGGGAAAAGAGCTGTAATTGAAGATGAAATCAAAAAACAAATGGCTGTACTTTTAAAAGACAGAGGTTTTGTTATTGAATCTGTTTTACTTAAAAGCATTAAACTTCCAAATGGTTTGTATGCTGCAATTGAATCCAAATTGAGAGCTGAACAACAAGCTCAACAAATGGAATTTGTTCTTCAAAGAGAGAAAAAAGAAGCAGAACGTAAGAGAATTGAAGCTGAGGGAATTAGAGATGCTCAATTAATTATCAAAGAAGGAATTTCGGAAGGTAATATTGAATGGAGAAGTTTAGAAGTTTTAAAAGAAATATCTGCTTCACCTAATGCAAAATTAATTATTACTGATGGCAAAACACCAGTACTAATAAATGGAGAGTAATAGTTAATTTAATAGATAAAAAAAGCCTGCGTTTGCAGGCTTTTTTTTGCAGGTAATTCAAATTTATTTTAAAGCGTCAAATTTATCAAAACCAATCAGTTCAAGTTCTATGTTATTAGTTTTACTTGTAATATCTCTAAAATCAACTATTACTTCTTGAATTTCTTTACTCATTGTATGACATTTTTTAGCACTCATTTTCACTTTAGCATTAGGTGGCACATTTTGAAGTAATTGCATCAAAGCACCTTTATTCAAAAATGAAACAATTTGAGAAAAAGAAATTGTAAGTTCTTTTTTACTTTCATCCCAATGATCAATAAATGCTAGTACATAATTTTTTCTTAAAATAAAGAACATTGCTAACGCGAAGCCAATTCCAACACCTTTCAATAAATCAGTCGCTAATACAGCTGAAATAGTCACAATTATAACAATTGCACCTTGAATATCAGTCTTAAACATTTCAATTACTTTCTTTATTTTTAAAAGTTTGAAACCAAGAATGCATAATATTGCCGCTAATGATGCTGTAGGAATCATTTCTAATAATTTAGGAAATGTAAATACAGACACTATTAATAATATTCCATGATAGATAGCGGATAACTGAGTTTTAGCTTTTGCATTTATATTAGCCGAACTTCTCACTATTACCATTGTAATCGGCAATCCACCTATCAAACCAGATATAGCATTACCAATTCCTTGAGCTTTAAGTTCTTTGTTGGTTGGAGAAATATTTTTATCAGGATCAAGCTTATCAGTTGCTTCAACACTTAATAAAGTTTCAATACTACCAACAATAGCAATTGTGAGAGCAACTATCCAAACTTGGATATTAGCTAAATGAGAAAAATCAGGAAATCTAAAAAGATTTTTAAAATCCCAAGTTTTAACTGCTTCTGGTAAACCAACTTTTTGAGCATCTATTATTGCAAGAGACGAACCAGAATCAGTTCCGTTCAATGAAAATAAATAAGCTAATATGCTACCAACAATTACCGCCACTAGGGAACCTGGCATATACTGAAATAATTTTCTTGATTTAAAAAACTTTAGTTCCCATAATAACATAACTCCTAAACAAATTGTAAAAATTAGAATAGCTCCGAATGTAGGATCCATAATTGCTGATTTAGTATCTATCCAAAGCTTTGTTAATAAGTGTAAATCTAACTTCTCTGCTTTTGAATAAGCAGCGTAAGCTAAATCATTGGAACCTTTATATCCACCAAATATAGATGGTATTTGTTTAAGCATTAGTATTAAACCAATTGAGGCTAACATACCATTAATTACTGATGTTGGTACGAAATAACCAATTACTCCAAGTCTAAAAAGACCTAAAAGAAATTGTATAATTCCAGATAGAAAAACTGCAAGAAAGAAAATAGAAACCTGATCAGGACCTACATCACCATCTAATGTAGCAATACCGGCAACCACAATAGTAATAAGTCCAGCTGCTGGCCCACTTACTCCGAACTTAGAACCACTAAAAATGGTTACAATTATACCACCAATAATACCGGCAATTAAACCTGAAAAAGCATTAACATTTGAACCCTGAGCAATTCCAATACACAAAGGAAGGGCGACTAACCAAACAACTATAGAAGCAGGAAAATCATTCTTAAAGAATTTGGGATTAAAATTATTTTTTACTGAATTAGACATATTTTATAAAATTATTTAATTAAATTATTGTTAAGCATATTGAAATATTTATTCATAAATAAGAATCAATATGACTTTTTTGCATAATAAAAATTAAATAACTGGTGGAGGACAATCTATTTCCAAAATATAACTAGGAAAATATTTTTTTTTAGAATAATGTAAAAGTGTTGATAAATCATTTAATTCTAGATTATATACAGAAAAATCATAAAAGTCATCTACTTCATCTACTTCATCTTCAGATTCTGAAGTTTCATTTTCTTGATCATTGTGCTCAATTTCAATGCCTTCAATTAAAGAAATATTAGAAGAATCATCATTAATAAAAACTAAATCAATAAAGTCAAACGTAAAATGAGTTATGAATATAAACAAAAAAGAAAGTAAAGTAAATTTCAATTTCTTCCCTTTTGATGATATGTTATTCTGATTTAATCTATCCAAAAGATTATTTTTGGTAAAAATAAACAAATTTTAATTAAAAATTATAATGTTTAAATAAGCATATGTAAACATTATAAAGATTTAAGACAAACTAAGCTTCACACATTGCACAATCTTTTTTCTGTTTAAATTTTTGAGCAGCATTCATGCTGTGTTGATAATACAACGATTTAAGCCCTAACTTCCAAGCAGTCACATAAATTTTATTGATGTCTTTAACAGGCATTTCAGGATGAACAATAATGTTAACTGATTGGCCTTGATCAATATAACTTTGTCTGTTTGCAGCTTGATATACAATATCCAACTGATCAATTTCAGAATATGTTTTAAAAACATCTTTCTCATTATCAGATAAAAAATCTAAATGTTGAACAGAACCATCCCTATCTCTAATGCTGTGCCATACATCAATAGTATTTTTTCCTTTTTCATCTAATAATTTAACTAAGAAAGGGTTTTTTATAGTTGTTTTAATTTTAGCAATGTCTTTTACATAAATATTAGACCATATAGGTTCAATTCCTTGAGAAACTTGTCCTAATATAAAAGCTGAAGAAGTAGTTGGTGCAATGGCGTTTAAAGTTGCATTTCTTCTTCCATAACCTTTTAATATCTCTGGTTCTCCAAATTTACTTGCTAATTCTTCAGATGCCTTGTATGATTTTTCCTTTATTAATTTAAAGATTTCACTATTAAGGTTAAACGATTCTTGACTGTTAAATGGTAACATTTTAGACTGTAACAGTGAGTGCCATCCAAGTACACCTAAACCTAAAGACCTATTTTCTTTAGCGAAATTATAAGCCCTCTCCATAAATAAAAAGGTTTGGTTATCGTCTCTATCATTTGAATCTCTATAAAACTCTAATTTTTCAAGAAACTCTGTAATAATGGCATCTAAAAAGTAAACCATAGTTTCTACAGCATCCGTATCTTTCCATTTATCATAATGCAACACATTTAAAGAAGATAGACAACACACAAAAGACCATTTATCATTTGAAGGAAGCATAATTTCTGTACATAAGTTACTTGCATTTATTTTATATTCCTTGTCTTTATATACATCAGCAGCACCATTGTTTGCTTTATCTTTAAAAAAGATATAAGGATAACCCATCTCCCCTCTTCTCTGTAATACTTTTGCCCAAATGCTTCTTTTTTCTTGATCACCATCAACCATTTCTTTCATCCATTTATCAGTAACAGTAACCCCATGAGTAAGCTCTTGAATAGGATTTCCTTCTGTTCCAATATCTAAAAATTCTAAAATATCTTGATGTTCTATAGGCAAATAAGGAGAAAACCTTCCTCTTCTCACAGAACCTTGGCTGACCACATCAACCATGGTTTCAAAAAGCTGCATAATGTGAACTGAACCTGACGCCTCACCATTATTTTTAACAGAAGAACCTCTATGTCTAATGTTTCCAAAATATCCAGATGTTCCACCTCCGAGTTTAGACATCATACCTACCTCGGATTGTGTATATAGAATATTACCCATATCATCAGCGATATTTGAACCAAAACAACTTATTGGCAATCCCCTTTCCTTACCAAAGTTTGACCAAACAGGTGAAGACAAAGAAAAATAACCCAATGACATGTAATTATAAAACTTTTCAGCATAACCTTCTATTCCAAGAATTTGTTCTGCACGAGTTGCAATTTCTTTTATACGTGTTTCAGGTTTCACACCATCTGTTAAATAACCAGCTGCTAAAAAGTTACGGCTATGCTCAGTTAGCCATTCAAAATTATGACTGTATTTTTGATCTTTAAGCATCGCTTTTCTAGCGTTAAGCATTTGCTCTCTGTTGTGCATTTCTTCATGTTTTGCACTTATATCTTGACTAGTAATTATTTTATCCATATTAAAAAAGGTCGTCTGCTGTTATACTTTTTGTTCTTTTGCTGTAATTAATAGATCGCTTAACGAAAAAATCACCATGTTTTGTTCCAATGATTTCATCATTAAACCATTCAGTAAGTTCTAATAATGATTCATCAGTTTCAAAAACTTTGTCTACACCAATGCTAACTAGAGATCTATTAAATCTATCTTTAATGAATTCTTTTACTTGGTTTTTAGGTAAGAATTCCAACTCACCTTCTTCGTATATCCAATCTATAATACCACTTTCTGCATCATAGGCTTTTAAACACATTTCCTGAATTCTGTTTTCATAGTCTTCATTAAACCACTCAGGATTTTCAGTTTTTATTATTTTAATTAAGTCAATTCCAAAATCACCATGAATTTGCTCTTCTTTTGAAGTGGCTTCAACTACATTAGAAATGCCCTTAAGCATGTTTTTATGTTTATTAAAAGCCATTATGATTAAAAATTGAGAAAACAATGAAACATGCTCAATAAATAAAGAGAACAACAATACAGATTCAGAATATTCACTTTCCACTTCACTTTTAGAATTTGAAAGGGCATTTTCAAGATATTGCACCCTTTTCATAATGACAGGTTTCTTTTTCAATACTTCAAACTCTTTATTTAATCCTAAAATTTCTAATAAATGAGAATAAGCATCAGCATGACGAACTTCACTCTCAGCAAAAGTAGCCCCAACTGATCCTATTTCAGGTTTAGGAATTTTATGATAAATGTCACCCCAAAAACTTTTCACAGCCACCTCAATTTGTGATATAGCAAGCATTGTGTTTTTGATGGCATTTCTTTCCGATGATGAAAGACGTGCTTTAAAATCCTGAATATCACTAGTGAAATTAAACTCTGAATGAATCCAATATGAATGCCTGATAGCAGGAACATATTCATACAATTCTGGATACTCGTATGGTTTTAAATTGATTCGTTTTTCAAAAATATTACGTTGTCGTTTTTGAGCTTGATTGTTCCTATATATAATGTAGGATTTAGCAACTTCAAAAAACTTAGCTTCCATTAATTGTTGCTCAACTATGTCTTGAATTTCTTCTACATTAGGAACATAATTAGTAAACTTTTCATTTCTGTCAAGTAAAGTAAAATAAACATTCTTAGAAATATTTTCAGCATCTTCAGCAGATCCATTTCCGACTGATTTCATAGCTTTTAAAACAGCGCTAGTTATTTTGTCTAATTCAAATGCTTTCTTGGTAAAATCTCTTTTGATTATATTGATAATCTTCATACTAATAAAATGTAATTTAGAATAGTTTTAAATACCAAATCTACATGTAATAAACTTCGATTTTAAGCGAATTTAAAAGCTATTATCAACACTCAATGTTGATAAATCACTTAACTTAAAGGCTATCAAAATGTTACATGCTAAATTTTGATTTAAATAAAAAAAACAGAAAATTTTAGCATTAAAATTTCTTTATTAATTAAAAAAAAATGTTTAATTGAGAAATTCTATATTTAAAATTTTAATCCAGACCTTATTCTATGTATGGAAAATTCTTTAGAATCAATTGCCTCACTTGCAAAATTTAGAAATAAACCTATTTCATCAACAAATCTATCGAATCAAAAAAAAGAATATAATTTTAAATCAATACCAGTATTCGCAATACCTCATCCTTCAGGATCATCAAGAGGATTTGCCAAGAACTTTCTTAAACTTCACAACAAGGTTTATAATTCAAAAACATATCTTACTAATGTTTTAAATCTTATAGAAAATTATCTATAGATGGTAGCCCCAAAAGAAAAAAAAGCCCAAACTTACTAGATTGAGCTTTGTGGCGCGAGGGAGATTTGAACTCCCGACCTCAGGGTTATGAATCCTGCGCTCTAACCAACTGAGCTACCGCGCCAAATAAGGCGACAAATATATATATTTTTTGGAAAGATAAATACACCTAAAATTTATATGACTAAATTTAATTTGAACAGATTAATAAAATAGTTGTTTTTTATATTTATTTTTTTCTATATTGCCCACTCGCATTTGCTAATAATAAGAAGATTACATTTTAATAATGGATAAAGTAAAAATAGAACTAGAATATTTAATTAAAACATCACCTAATATACTATTCAATTGTTTAACTACGCCAAGTGGTTTATCAGAATGGTTTGCAGACGATGTAAACCTTAAAAACGATTATTTCACCTTCTTTTGGGACGGAAGTGAAGAAACCGCAAAATACATAAACGTAAAAAAAGGAAATTCTGTAAGGTTCCAGTGGGAAGAAGACGAAGAAGATGGGAACGATTACTATTTTGAAATGGCCATTAAAATTGATGACTTAACTAAAGAAGTAGCTCTTATTATTACAGATTTCGCTGAAGAGGATGAAGTTGATGAAACAAAATTACTTTGGGACAACAACATCAGTAAACTTAAGCAAGCTATTGGAGGTTAAAATACAGTTTCATTAATATTTAGCACGATTTGAAAAGAATTGGCTGGATTATCATCAAATCATTTACAGGACCTTTCCTGTTAAACTTTATTATCTGGATGATTATTCTGGATATGCAATTTTTGTGGCTATATGTAGATGATTTGATGGGCAAAGGCTTAGACTGGATTATAATTCTTGAATTATTGTTTTACGCTTCAGCCAACTGGGTTCCAATGGCTTTACCCCTTTCTGTTCTTTTAGCATCCATAATGACTTTCGGAAGTTTAGGTGAAAAAAATGAATTGATAGCCATGAAAGCTGGGGGAATGTCTCTAATAAAAATAATGCGTCCATTAATTATTGTTATTTTCTTTATCTCTGCATTTGCATTTTATTTTACCAATAACTTATGGCCTGTTGCAAATTTTAAAATGCGTGTTTTATTAAAAGACATTCAAAATACAAAAGTTGCCCTTGTCCTTCAACCAGGTGTATTTTTTAAATCTGATTTTTTCTCAATAAGAGTTGGTGAAAAAAGTAAAGATGGAAATAAATTTGAAGACATTTTAATTTATGACCGCACCAACATGAAAAAACAAACTTTAGGTGCATGGTCATATAAAAATGACCCAAGAGATTATAAAAGAGTAATCAGAGCTCAAAAAGGAAGTTTAATAGACCCTGAAAATAAAAGTAAATTTCAACTAAAATTAGAGAATGGATATGTTGTTCAAGAATGGGATGCCAAATCAATTAAAGATTCAGAAGTGCCATTTATGAGGTATTTCTTTAAAAATTCTACCATATCTTTTGATATAAACTCTTTTGAATTTGAAAGATCAAATGAAGAAACGTATCAAAAAGAACAATATCTTCTAAACTTAAATCAAATTCACCTACTAAATGATTCTGTCAACGATGAGAGAGAAATTAGATTTGATAAAATCAAGGTGTTACTTGAAAAAAGCATTCCCTATAAAAGAGACTCCATTCCAATTAAACCTTTAGACAGTATATTAGCATATAATTCTAAACCTATTGATCTTATAACTTTAAAGCAAAATAAATCTGGCCAAAAAACAGATTACAAAAAAGCGCTTAAAGAAATTGATAAAATCATTAATCATGTTAATATTGTAAAATCCAAAGAAAAAACTACTTCAAACTATATAAATGATTTAAATGTTGAATGGAATAGAAAATTTACTTTATCCTACGCAGTATTTATGTTATTTTTTCTAGGAGCACCTCTAGGTGCTATTGTTAAAAAAGGTGGACTTGGATGGCCAGTAATCACAGCAATTTTAATTTTCTTAGTTTACTTTATATTAACAAGAGCTGGGGAAGAAATGGCTGTTAATTATACACTTAATCCTGCTTTTGGGATGTGGCTAAGTGCTTTATGCATAACTCCTTTATCTATTTTTATATTCTTTAAAGCAAACAATGACTCTAAACTTTTTGATATAGAATGGTATAGAAAACTTTACCAAAAACTATTTAAATCCAAATGAAAATTTTACAAATATGTCATAAGCCACCCTTTCCTGCAATTGATGGAGGATGTATTGCTATAAATAATATATCTAGAGGTTTGTTAAATAACAAACAAGACCTTAAAATCATAACAATTAGCACAAACAAACATCCGTTTATAATTGAAAAAATTGACCAAAATTTTATTGCTAAAACTAAAATTGAACATCTTTTTATTGACACAAAACTTAACATAGTTGATGCTTTTTCTAATTTGGTCACTTATGACTCTTATAATATTTCAAGATTTTTTTCACCAGACTTTAATCAGTTAGTAATTAAAACTCTTCAATCCAAAAAATTTGATGTTGTTCATCTTGAAAGTTTATTTACCACTCCATATTTAGAGACAATAAGAAACCATAGCGATGCTAAAATTGTATTAAGGTCGCATAACCTTGAATACATGATTTGGCAAAGATTAGCTGCAGAAACTAACAATCCTGCCAAAAAAATATATCTCAACTTATTATCTAATCAACTTAAAAAATATGAAGAAGATGTTATTTCAAAAATTGATGGAATTGCTGCTATAAGTTATGAAGATGAAAAAAAATACAAGAAATTAGGGTGTAAAGCGGCTTTAGAAACTATCCCTTTTGGTATTGATACAAAATCATATAAATCAGTTAAAAAAACTTTTGATAAAAATAATTTATCATTTTTTCATTTAGGAGCTATGAATTGGAAACCAAACCTTGAAGCTGTTGGTTGGTTAAATAAAGACATATGGCCAACTATTTCTTCTACTTTTCCAAACTATAAGCTACACCTTGCTGGTAAAAATATGCCTCAATGGTTAATTAATCATTCTTCAAAAAATATTATTAACCACAGAGAAGTTGAATCCGCTATTGATTTTATGAATAAATTTGATATCATGTTAGTCCCCTTACTATCAGCTGGGGGTATTAGAGTTAAAATAATTGAAGGAATGGCCCTAGGAAAAGTAATTATTTCCACTAAAATTGGTGCAGAAGGAATTGAATATGAAGATGGAGTTAATATTTTAATAGCCAACACTGATAAAGAATTTAGAGATAAGATAAAATGGCTTTATTCAAATCCAAATAAAATAAATGAAATTGGAGATAATGCTAAAAAGCAAATTATAAAAAAATATGATAACGATCTTATCAATAAAAAATTGATCCAATTTTATAAGAGCATTTAAAATGGATATAGTTTTTATTACTTCTAGATTTCCCTATCCTTTAAATAAAGGAGATAAACTTAGGGCATATCATCAAATAAAAGAATTAAGTATAAATCACAATATTCACTTAATTTCTTTAAGCGATAAAAAAATTTCAAAAATTCAGCTTCTAGAATTAGAAAAATTTTGTTCTAAAGTAGATGTTTTTTATTTATCAAAAATTAGAATTTTTTTCAATCTTTTGAGAGGCATATTTAATAACAAACCTTTTCAAGTAAACTATTTTTTCTCCTACTCTATTAAAAATAAAATCATTTCCATTATAAACAATAATAATCCTGATCATATATTTTGTCAACTTATTAGATGTGCATGGTATTTAAAAGATGACTTCAAACATAGTAAGACCCTTGATTATATGGATGCATTATCAAAAGGTATGGAAAGAAGAGTTGCTGGTTCAGGATGGAAAAAATTTATATTTAAAATTGAACATGAAAGGTTGAAACAGTTTGAAAATCTTTCATATGAATTTTTTGATAATCATACCATAATATCAAAAACAGATCGGGAATACATTCCTCATGAAAAAAATAGGGAAATAAAAGTAATTCCAAATGGAATTGATACTGATTTCTTTTCTTTATTAGAAAAAGATATAAAATATGATTTGGTTTTTGTTGGGAACCTAAGTTATGCACCAAATATAGATGCAGTAGAATATATTGCCAACCGTTTACTAAACAAATTAAAAAGAATAAAACCTGAAATTAAAATTTTAATTTCAGGTAGCAACCCAAGTAATAAAATTTTAAAATACTCAAGCAATCACATAACTATTCAAGGTTGGATTCCTGACATTAGAAAAGCCTATAATCAAGGTAAAATATTTATAGCTCCACTTAGAATAGGCTCAGGACTACAAAATAAATTATTAGAAGCAATGAGTTTGAAAATGCCTTGTATAACTACTAAATTAGCCAACATGGCTTTAGAAGCTAAACATGAAAAAGAACTGTACATTGCTAACAATGATGAAGAGTTTGTAGAAATCATAGAAAAATTACTTTTAAATCAAGATTTAATGAATCAAATTGGTGAAAATGCTAGATTTTTTGTTAAAAGTAATTTTGACTGGAAAAAATCGACTAACAATTTAGCTAAAAATTTTACTGCTAAACGAACATAGTACAATCATTAAATATCATAAATTTGCGCAAAACAAGTAGAAATGAATACAATTGAAGAAGCATTAGAGGACATAAAAGCTGGGAAAATTGTTATAGTTGTTGATGATGAGGACAGAGAGAATGAAGGAGATTTTGTAACTGCTGCTAGAAATGCTAATCCTGAATTAATCAATTTTATGGCTACGCATGGCAGAGGTTTAATTTGTACTCCACTTATTGAAGAAAGATGTGATGATTTAGGTCTTGAAATGATGGTTGATTCCAATAACTCACATTTTGACACTCCATTTACAGTTTCAATTGATTTAATTGGAAAAGGATGTTCAACTGGAATATCTGCTACTGACAGGGCTAAAACAGTTCAAGCACTTATTGACCCTGAAACAAAACCAAAAGATTTAGGAAAACCTGGTCATATTTTTCCTTTAAGAGCAAAAGCTGGTGGGGTACTTAGAAGAGCTGGCCATACAGAGGCAGCTGTTGATTTAAGCAGATTAGCTGGTTTTGAACCCGCTGGTTTAATTGTTGAGATTATGAATGAGGACGGTTCTATGGCAAGACTCCCTGAACTTAAAGAAATTTCAAAAAGGTTTAATTTAAAAATAATAACTATTGAAGACTTGATTGCTTATAGAATGAAGCATGAAACTTTAATAGAAGAAGTTGTAGAAGTTAACATGCCAACTAGGCATGGTGATTTTAAGCTCAAGGCTTTTAAACAAAACACCACAGACGAAGAACACTTAGCACTCGTCAAAGGGGAATGGGATAAAAACGAATCTGTTTTAGTAAGAGTTCACTCATCCTGCTTTACAGGAGATATAATTGGTTCTTTAAGATGTGATTGTGGTGATCAATTAGCTGCTGCTATGGAAATGATTGAAAAAGCTGGTAAGGGTGTTATTTTATATATGAATCAGGAAGGAAGAGGAATTGGTCTTATGAATAAATTGAAAGCTTATAAACTTCAGGAAGAAGGATACGATACATTAGATGCAAATATTAAATTAGGATTTAAAGGTGACGCTAGAGATTATGGTGTTGGTGCTCAAATTTTACGCTCAGTTGGAGTTAAAAAAATGCAGTTGCTTACCAATAATCCAAAAAAGAGAACTGGGTTAATAGGGTACGGATTAGAAATAACCAATACCGTAAACATTGAAACTGAATGCAACGTTCACAACGAAAAATATCTTAACACTAAGAAAGAAAAGATGGGGCACGACATTAAGGTAAAAGGATAATCTACAGTTGCAGAATTTGACTTATCAGCGATACACTAAAAATCGTAAGTAAAAACCAACCAATAAAACCCTGTATTACAGCAACGTATCTTGATAAACCCTTTACAGGAATATCTCCAAAACCAAGTGTTGAAAAAGTATTTACACTTAGCACAAATGAGTTTAAAGCTCTAAGTAAAAAGAGATAAAGGCCATAAAATGTAATGAAACTAAAAAGCAACAGGCTTTTAAAAACTCTATTTCTAAAGCTGTAGTTTTTCCATTCTCCGTAGTTGAATTCTGATTTTTTGTAAAAAAACTTTAATAATTTATATTTTAAAATAGATACTTGATATAATGGTCTTGAAAGTAAATAAAAAAACAAAGGAAGCTTATTTCTAGCATCGGAAAGCTCTTGTTTAAACTCATTAAATGATTGTATTTTTTCATTTTGATTTTCATCAAAAAAATCAACCAAATGTTTATCTGTAGTAAGATAGACTAAAATTTTTCTATACTGCTTAATTAAAAAGCCTCTATTGATTTGATCCCAAGAACTAAAGAAAAAGAAATAGAAAACGGCAAATAAAATTATAATATAAAAAGAAATTATTAGGGATTTTGCAGGGTTGGTTCCGTAGTCACAAAACAACTTTAAAAACTTATTGATATACAACTCAAAAAACTTATTTAAGGTTTTATTTTGGCTATATTCATAAGCCAACATTTTAGTTTCAATTTCCTTTAAATCAACATAACATTGATTAGCAGAAGTCATATCTCCTCTAGTTTTATACATGTTAAAAAACTTATTGTAAACACTTATAAGTTCTTTATAATTAAAAACATCACTTAGCTGTTCATTACTATTTGCTAAATAAGGCACAAAAAAATCATCACTATTGTGATCTCTTAAACAAATTTTACCTCCTGAAATAAGCGAATAATCAAAGTGTGTATTGTTCTTTAAAAAATTAACACCATTAAAACCTAAAGGATAACCAAAATTGGATTCTTTAACTTCAAATCTTGATTTAACATTTAGCTTGTTTGAAGAAAATATTGCTTTATTAAAATTAGAATTATCAATTTCAACATTTTTAAACTCTCCTCCAACCACGAAAATATTTTGATAATCAGATGAATCCGTATAAAGTGTTCTCTCTTTAAAATCACATTCATTAATAATTAAAGTATTTATCAGCTCGTTATCATTTTCAACCAACCCTAAATCAAAATCACGAAAAATATCACCCAAAAGGATTGAAGTATTTGTTATATCTCTTTTAAAAGAACTTCTTTTGAAACTCAACTCTCCAATATTATTATTGTAAAAGTAAATACCGTTAAATGAACAATTGTTAAACCATATGTCTTTAATATTACTGTTTACAATGATTAATCCCTTTTTAAAATCACAATTGCTAAAACCACCCCACCAATTATCCATTTCAAAAATCACAACAGGTTTATTAAACTCTATATGTCTGAAAGTCATGATTAAATCTTCACGAAAAGAAACATTTTTAAGAAAAACTTCACAGTGAACATTATAATCTCTAGACTTAACTACACTGTCGTAGTAGTCTATATTACCCCCACTATAAAAAGCTATATCATCTTTATAAATTCTAAAATCAAATTTTACATTGGTATCTGTTAGTTGAAATATTGAGTCTTCACAAGAAGTAATATCCTCAATTAGTTTACTAACGTGTAAAACTTCAGAACTTTTTTGAGCATTTAGAAAAAGGCTGAAAAAAATAATAAAAATTATACTGAAATATGACTTTAAATAATCATTCACAATACATAAGTTAAGAAAATTAATTCTAAAACTTACTGGGATAGAAAACTTAGTACGTTTTTCTCAATTCTATTAAGAGGATCTTGCAAATCAGATTTAACAAATTTATTACCACTTACATTTTCATACAATTCAATATACCTTTCGGAAACAGATTGAACAAATTTATCGTTCATTTCAGGTATTGTTTGCCCATCTTTTCCTTGAAAACCATTTTCCATTAACCATTCTCTAACAAACTCTTTACTCAATTGTTTTTGTGGTTCGTTATTATCTTGTCTTTGTTGATATCCTTCAGCATAAAAATACCTGCTTGAGTCTGGAGTATGAATTTCATCAATTAAATAAATTTTACCATCTTTTTTACCAAATTCATATTTAGTATCAACCAAAATAAGTCCTCTTTCAGCAGCAATATCAGTTCCTCTTTGAAATATTTTTCTTGTATAATTTTCTAACTGAACGTACTCAGACTCAGAAACTATTCCTTGATTAATAATTTCTTCTCTAGAAATGTCTTCATCATGGCCCTCATCAGCTTTTGTTGAAGGAGTAATTATTGGTTCAGGAAATTTTTGATGTTCTTTCATTCCATCAGGCATCTCAACTCCACATAATATTCGCTTGCCAGACTTATAGGTTCTCCATGCATGACCAGTAAGGTATCCGCGAATAACCATTTCTACTTTGTAAGGTTTACAACAATGACCAATTGTAACATTTGGATCAGGCGAAGCTAATCTCCAATTAGGAACTATATCTTTTGTTGCCTCAAGAAATTTTTCTGCCAATTGATTTAGCACTTGTCCTTTAAATGGAATGCCTTTTGGCAACACAACATCAAAAGCAGAAATTCTATCGCTGACAACCATGACTAAAAAGTCATTATTAATATTATATACGTCTCTAACTTTTCCATGATACACATCTACTTGATTAGGAAAATTGAATGATGTTGAAGTTATTGCTTTCAAGATTTATTGTTGTTAAATGCTTTAATAATTTGTTTTACTAACGGATGTCTTATTACATCTGTCTCATCTAAAAAAACCATATCTATTCCTTTAGATTTTTTAAATAATTTCATAGCTAGTTTTAATCCGCTATTTTGATTTTTCGGCAAATCTATTTGAGTTACATCACCAGTAATTATAAATTTTGCAGATCTTCCCATTCTGGTAAGAAACATTTTAATTTGACTTTCAGTAGTGTTTTGACCTTCATCTAAAATAACAAAGGCATTATCTAAGGTTCTTCCTCTCATGAATCCCAATGGAGCAATTTGAATGATGCCTTCTTCCATATATTCAGATAATTTTTCAGATGGAATCATATCCCTTAGAGCATCAAATAAAGGCAATAAATAAGGATCCAATTTATCTTTTAAATCTCCTGGAAGAAAACCTAAATTCTCACCTGCTTCAACAGCTGGCCGGGTTAAAATAATTCTTTTTACCGATCTATTTTTAAGTGCTTTTACCGCAAGAGCAACAGCAGTATATGTTTTACCAGTACCGGCTGGCCCAATTGCAAATAATAAATCATTTTTCTCAATAGAATCTACCATTTGAACTTGGTTTTTTGTCCTTGCTCTAACCACTAATCCCTTATTTCCATAAATGAGAACTTTTTTTTGAAAATTAATGTCAGACATTGTATAACTGCCATTTAAAATACTTTTTAAATGTTCTTTATTAAGAGAATTAAAATTATTATAATGACCAATAATTACATCCCATACAGTATTAAAATCGTCGATTGTATCGGAATCTCCAATAACTTTAAGTTTATCTCCACGAGCTATAACTTTTATTTTAGGATAATGACTACGAATTAAAGACAGGTTAGTATCTTTCGGTCCAAATAGATTAGCCTGATCAATTTTA
>CEUK01172508.1_pt1 | contig 18607 bp, 12 predicted proteins | sample 356451 | NCBI WGS metagenome assembly CEUK01 (sample SAMEA2622843, study PRJEB7988) | marine metagenome | isolation source: saline water (ENVO:00002010), including
ACGCGATAATAGAGCAACTACGGTTCTCAACTCCCTTGAAAACGAGGGGAGAAAGGTCGAATTACGAAATGTCGTAGGATCTGCATTACCACTTAGTGTTTGCGGAATACTCGAAAGAGAGCTGGAGTCTGGGATAAAGCCAAGACATCATTTATTCGTTCTAGAAAACAAAGAGACGGCTGCTTACTTCATGAATGACGTGGAGCAAATCCTAGTTAAAAATCCGCGTCCAGTTTTTCTTTTTCCTCGCTCGGCCCGAGTTCCTTACCAAGAAGAAGAAGTAGAAAACTCGAACATAGGAATGAGAGCTCAAGTGCTCAATGAAATAAATGGCGGTCGTGATGGATGTATCATCGTGAGCTACCCCGGCGCTCTTTCAGAGTTAGTTGTCACAAAAAAGAAACTCAGTTCCCAAACCTTTACCCTCGCCCTTGGCGAAAACTACACCCTCGATTTTATCGATGAGGTTTTTATGGAATACGGTTTTGAGAAAGTAGATTTCGTTTATGAACCTGGCCAATATGCCATGCGTGGTGGAATTGTTGACGTCTTCAGTTATTCTTTAGACTACCCATACAGATTAGAGTTTTTTGGAGAGGAAATCGATTCAATCCGAAAGTTTGATCCAGTAAGTCAACTTAGTGTTGGAAAACTCACAAGAGCAACAGTTGTCCCAAACGTAGGCAAGAAAATGCTACATGAGTCAAAAGAAAGTTTCTTTAGTTTTATCCCTCAAGACACAGTGATTTGGATGCACGATGTAGTGTCTTGTGAAAAGGGACTTGGTGCTGAATTAGAAAAAGCAAGAGCGCATTACGAAAGATTAGATAGCGAGCTTAATCATACTCCACCCGAGGAGCTCTACCTCGACCCAAGGGTGTTTAAATCAATGATTGAGGATTTCAGAGTGGTCGAATTTGACGGAGGGACTACTTTCCCAGATAGGCTGACCATCGATTATGAAATGACTGAACAGCCAGCTTTCAACAAGAATTTTGATCTAATTGCTTCTAACCTAATTGCCAACGGCAAAAATGGATATGTAAATGTTATTGTTTCCGGCCAAGCAACTCAGCTCGAACGTCTTCACGATATTTTTTCGGATAGAGAGGACGACGCCCCGTACAACCCAATAGCGATGGAGTTGAGTAATGGTTTTGTCGATAAGGCACTGAAAATTCTTGTATACACCGATCATCAACTCTTCGATAGGTACCATCGCTTCAGGCTCAAAGAGAGGTACAAGAAAAGTAAGGAGGCTCTGACCATAAAGGAATTGATGGCCTTAGAGGTTGGCGATTTCGTAGTTCATATCGACCACGGAATAGGTCAGTTTTCAGGTCTACATAAAATCGAGGTAAACGGCAAAGAGCAGGAAGCGATAAGGCTATCTTACAAAGGAGGCGACGTCCTCTATGTGAGTATTCACTCCCTTCACAGAATTTCGAAATTCACATCGAAGGAGGGGTCACATCCCAAAGTAAACAAACTCGGCACTGCTACTTGGGCTAAGACTAAGGCCAAAACTAAATCCAAGGTAAAGCAAATAGCATACGACCTACTAAAACTGTACGCTAAGAGAAAGGCCGCTGAGGGTTTTGCATATTCGCCAGATAGTTATCTCCAACATGAGCTTGAAGCAAGTTTTATGTTCGACGATACTCCAGATCAACACGAATCGACAAAGGCAGTAAAAGAAGATATGGAAAGGGAAATGCCCATGGACAGACTTGTTTGTGGAGATGTGGGCTTTGGGAAAACTGAAATTGCTATTCGCGCCGCTTTTAAGGCTGCAACCGACGGTAAGCAAATCGCTGTTTTAGTCCCGACGACTATTTTGAGTATGCAACATATGAGAAGCTTCGCTAGAAGACTCAAAGACTTTCCTGTTTCTGTCGATTACATAAACAGATTCAAGACAGGCAAAAAATTAACTGAGACTCTAAACCGTGTAGAAAATGGAGAAGTAGATATTCTTATTGGTACTCATGCAATTGTTGGAAAAAGAGTGAAGTTTAAGGATTTGGGCTTACTAATTATTGATGAAGAACAAAAGTTTGGGGTTGGTGTAAAGGATAAATTAAAGACCCTGAAAGAAAATGTTGACACCCTTACTTTAACTGCAACTCCTATTCCGCGTACTCTTCAATTTTCACTTATGGGCGCTCGCGATTTGAGTATTATTCGAACACCGCCACCAAATCGTCATCCTGTCGAAACTATCCTGACTGGCTTTAGCGAAGAGACAATTAGAGATGCTATCACTTACGAAGTGAGTCGTGGAGGACAAGTGTATTTTGTTCATAATAGAGTTGGTAATATTGTTGATGTTGCTGGCATGATTCAAAGACTTTGTCCTGATGTAAGGATTGGAATTGGGCATGGCCAAATGGAGGGTAAACAACTCGAAGATGTTATGGCGAGATTTATTGAAGGAGGTTACGATGTATTAGTGGCTACAACAATCATCGAAAGCGGAATAGACATCAGTAATGCAAATACAATATTGATAAACGAGGCCCAAAAGTTTGGCCTAAGTGATCTACACCAATTACGTGGAAGAGTTGGGCGGTCAAATCGAAAAGCATTTTGCTACTTAATGGCTCCTCCCTTAAGCGCTCTCCCCTCTGAATCTCGGAAGAGGCTACAAGCCCTCGAACAATTTAGTGACCTAGGAAGTGGAGTGCAAATTGCAATGCGAGACCTTGATATTCGTGGAGCTGGCGACCTCCTCGGTGCTGAACAAAGCGGATTCATATCCGACATCGGCTTCGAGATGTACCAAAGAATTCTTGCAGATGCAGTCAAAGAACTCAAGGAAACTAATTTCAAAAAACTATTTAAAGAAGAGCAACGTGAAACTGGAAATTATGTGGAAGAGACAGTTCTTGAAACTGATCTAGCGCTTCTAATTCCTGACTCTTATGTCAGCGACATCCCTGAAAGAATTACTCTTTACAGAAAACTAGATAGCATAGACTCAGAAAGCGAACTTGAAGGGTTTAAAGTAATGTTAGAGGATAGGTTTGGCCCCATCCCAAAAGAAACTGAAGAATTACTTCAAACAATAAGATTAAGATGGCTTTCAAGAATATTAGGTATGGAAAAAGTGATTCTCAAAAGTAAGGTGCTCATTGCTGCATTTGTGTCAGAGGAGGATAGTCCGTACTTCCAAGGTCCAATGTTTGCACGCATATTAAACTATCTCAAGGAAAACACTCGTGAAACAAGTATGTACCAACGAAACGGTGCCCTACGACTGAAAATTACAGGTGTACAATCAGTAAAGCATGCGCTTGGTATATTTGAAGACATGGCTGGCATGACAGCATCAGACGCAACTGAAATGACTAGCGGGCGTACAGCTAGAAAGGAAAATAAAAATGTCGAATAACTTGCCATTTTCAAGTGTGGATGAGGTCTTGGAAGGCCAGGTTTTAGTGTTTGACAAACCTTTAACTTGGACCAGTTTTGACGTTGTAAACAAAGTTAGAGGGACTCTCAAAAACGTTTTCAAACTGAGAAAAATTAAAGTTGGTCACGCAGGCACACTCGACCCTCTTGCAACGGGTGTTCTTATTTTATGCACAGGTAAAAAAACCAAAACAATTGACCAGCTCCAAGCTCAAGAGAAAACATATACAGGAACAATACGGTTAGGTGTAACTACTCCTTCATTTGATTCAGAAACTGAAATTGATAGTTGGGGAGATCCGTCATTGATCAAAGCCCTTTCTAACGATGATATTTCTAAAATGACCAATAATTTTATTGGTGATTTAGCCCAAATACCCCCTCAATTCAGTGCAAAAAAAGTGGATGGAGTCGTGGCCTACAATGCGGCAAGAAGAGGAGAAAAAGTTAATCTCAAACCCAAATCCGTTCAAGTTTTCAGTTTCGAAATAACCTCTTTTACCCCAAATCATTTAAGTAATCACCCCATAATCGACGCCCAGTTCCTAATAAAATGTTCAAAAGGAACTTATATAAGAGCTCTTGCCAGAGACCTTGGCAAAGCCCTCAATGTCGGCGGAACCCTTGTCGAATTACGGCGAACAAAGAGCGGGAATTTCACTGTTGAAACTGCCTATGATTTACAAGAATTTATCTCATCTGTCAAGTCTTTAGCATAGGCTGAATTTTAAGGCTGAAAGTACTTGACTTACATGGTGTTTTTGATTAGTTTCGCACGCTCAATTTTCGCACCCTAAAAACTGCATATAAATGTCAGCTCAAAGAATGAAATTATCGCACTTCAGGTTTGACCTTCCAGAAGAACAAATTGCGAGATACCCACTAGATAACAGAGAGGATAGCCGCCTTATGGTTATCGATAGATCTTCGGGTAAATTCGAGCATAAGATGTTTAAAGACATTATCGATATTTTTGACGAAGGCGATGTCTTTGTCGCAAACAACACCAAAGTGTTCCCTGCTAGACTTTATGGAAATAAAGAAAAGACTGGTGCTGTAATTGAAGTTTTCCTTCTAAGAGAGTTAAACGAAGAAAGTATGCTTTGGGATGTTCTTGTAGATCCTGCAAGAAAAATTAGAATAGGAAATAAGCTTTACTTCGGTGAAAACGATGAGCTTGTTGCTGAAGTAATTGATAACACTACTTCTCGAGGTAGAACTCTTCGTTTTCTTTTCGAAGGTACTAAAAGTGAGTTTTTAAAGAAGATTTCTGATCTTGGTGAGATCCCACTCCCTCGTTACTTAGATCGAGGTACTGAAGACATCGACGCTGAAAGATTCCAAACTATTTATGGAAACGTTGAAGGTGCCGTTGGAGCTCCCGCTGCAGGGCTTCACTTTTCAAAGCAAATTCTTAAGCGTCTTGAAATTAAAGGAATCGATATGAGCTTCCTTACTCTCCACATTGGCCTTGGCACTTTCCGTGAAGTCGTAGTTGAGGATATTACTAAACACAAAGTAGATAGTGAGCAGCTTATCATCCCTTCGAGTTGTGTAGAACGCGTAAATCGTGCAAAATCAGAAGAAAAGAGAATTTGTGCAATTGGCACAACTGCTATGCGTGCAATGGAAACTTCTGTTAGTACAACAAATACATTGAAGCCATTCACAGGATGGACTAATACGTTCATTTTCCCTAAATATAACTTCCGTGTTGCTGATAGTCTTTTAACTAACTTCCATACTCCACAATCAACTTTATTGATGCTTCAATCTGCATTTGCAGGACATGAACTAATCATGGATGCATACAATGAAGCAATCAAAGAGGGTTACCGTTTCTATGTATATGGAGACGCTCTATTAATAAAGTAAGTCATGAAAAATTTAGTTCTATCTCTAATTGCAATTTTTGCAGTGACAGCTGTTACAGCACAATTCCCTACAATCGAAATTGGAGATAGAGTCCCATTCCAGTCATACAAAATGAGGAATGTAGATGGACAGACTTTTTCTATTGAAGATATTGCTGGTGAAAATGGGGCGCTTGTGATTTTCACTTGTAATTCATGCCCTTTCGTTGTTGGACGTGGTGACAAAACTGAAGGTTGGGAAGGGCGTTATAATGAAATCATCGAGCTTGCTAATTCTAAGGGAATTGGTTCTATTCTAGTAAACTCGAATTCTGCTAAACGCACGAAGGAGGATAACATAAGCGCTATGAAAAATAGAGCTCGTGATATGGAATATTCTGTTCCTTATGTAGTTGATGAAGAAAGTAAGCTTGCTAATGGATTTGGTGCTAGAACAACACCTCACGTTTTCCTTTTTGACGGCAATCTTGATCTAATCTATATGGGAGCAATCGACGATAATGTTGATAGTTCAGAAGAAGTTGAAGAGCATTATTTAATCAATGCAATTGAACGCCATTCTGAAGGAAAAAAAATTAGAAAGAACACAACTCCTCCTCTTGGTTGTTCTATTAAGAGGGTTAAGTAATTCTCTATTTAAAGAGGGACATTCCCGTGCTTCTTGCGAGGATTATTCCTCACCTTATTTTCTAACATTTCGAAAGCTGAAATTAATTTTTCTCGAGTATCACTCGGCGATATAACTTCGTCAACATATCCCCTTGCTGCAGCGTTGTAAGGATGTGCAAATAGCTCTGCATATTCAGCTTCCTTTTCAGCAAGCTTAGCAGAAGGATCATCTGCACCTTGAATTTCTTTTCGGAAAATAATTTCTGCGGCACCCTTTGCTCCCATTACAGCAATTTCAGCAGTTGGCCAACTATATACCATGTCTGCTCCAATATTGCGGCTATTCATTACATCATAAGCTCCACCATATGCTTTTCTAGTAATTACTGTAACCCTCGGAATAGTCGCTTCAGAAAATGCATAAAGCAGTTTGGCTCCATGAGTAATAATACCATTCCACTCTTGGTCTGTTCCCGGAAGGAATCCTGGCACGTCTTCTAGAACTAATAATGGCACGTTGAATGCGTCACATGTTCTAACAAAACGAGCAGCTTTTATTGATGCGTGAATGTCTAATACTCCTGCTAAAAATGCGGGCTGATTTGCAACTATTCCAACTGATCTTCCAGCAAGCCTAGCATAACCAATTACAATATTTTCTGCGTAATCCTTTTGGACTTCAAGAAAGCTGTCGGCATCTGTAATTTCATTTATTGCCTCTCTAATATCATACGGATGTTGAGTGTTTTCCGGAATTAGACTATCAAGCTTAGGGCGCTTTTCGTCTGAAGGTGAGTAATCGAGAGCTATCGGATCCTCTTCACAGTTTTGTGGAAGAAATCCTAAAATTGCTTTTGCTTGTTCTATCGCTGCTGCTTCGTGTGGCGCTGTAAAGTGAGTTACTCCCGATTTAGTTGCATGGGTTTTGGCACCTCCTAATTCTTCAGAACTAACTTCCTCATGAGTTACAGTTTTAACGACATTTGGTCCTGTCACAAACATAAAAGAAGAGCCCTCTACCATAAATGTAAAGTCTGTAAGCGCAGGAGAATAAACTGCTCCACCAGCACAAGGCCCAAGAATTAATGATAGTTGAGGCACTACTCCACTAGCTTGGACATTTCTATAAAAAATGTCAGCATATCCTCCAAGACTGACAACTCCCTCTTGAATTCTTGCTCCACCAGAATCATTCAACCCAACTACAGGTGCTCCATTTTCAAGAGCTAGCTCCATGATTTTGCAAATCTTTTCGGCATGTGCTTCAGCAAGTGAACCACCTAAAACTGTAAAATCTTGAGAAAAGACATATACAAGTCTTCCATTTACTTTTCCGTAACCTGTAACAACTCCATCGCCTAAAAATTTCTGCTTATCAAGCCCAAAATTCGTAGACCTATGCGTCACTAACATTCCCAGTTCCTCAAATGTTCCTGGATCCATTAATAAACTAATTCGCTCACGTGCAGTGAGTTTTCCCTTAGCATGCTGAGCTTCTATGCGTTTTTCCCCTCCGCCTTTAAGGGCATCTTCACGCATCTTTTCAAGGCGTTCTTGAGCACTGTTAAACTGGTTTTGCATAATGCGAATCTACGGCAGATAAGTTTCTAACTTTGCGCCATGCATAGATCACATACATGTGGAGACCTGAACCTAAAAAATCAAGGCATTCTTGTTGTCCTTGCAGGTTGGGTACAGAAGACTAGAGACCTTGGGGGGATGACCTTTGTAGACCTACGTGACCGTTATGGAATAACGCAGTTAGTATTCAATATGGATACTAATGCTGAGCTTTGTACTCAAGCTAGAAAGTTAGGGCGTGAATACGTTATTAAAATTTCCGGCGATGTTGTGGAGAGAGAAAACAAAAATCCCAAAAACCCAACAGGTGATATTGAAATTGATGTTAAATCTCTTGAAGTTCTAAACGCTAGTAAACATCCTCCATTTACAATCGAGGATAAAACTGATGGTGGTGACGATTTGAGAATGCAATACCGTTACCTCGATTTACGTCGTAATCCAATTCAAGAAAACATCATGCTCCGTCACAGAGTGGGAATTGAAACAAGAAAGTATCTTGACTCAATTGGATTTATCGATGTTGAAACACCTTATTTGATCAAGTCTACACCAGAGGGAGCTCGCGACTTTATCGTTCCATCAAGGATGAATCCCGGTCAATTCTATGCATTACCTCAAAGTCCTCAAACATTTAAGCAGCTTTTAATGGTGAGTGGATTCGACCGCTACTATCAAATCGTTAAGTGTTTTAGAGATGAGGATTTGAGAGCTGACCGTCAACCTGAATTCACACAGATTGACTGTGAGATGGCATTCGTAGAACAAGAGGATATTCTTAACACTTTCGAAGGAATGGTGAGACATCTTTTTAAGGTTGTCCTCGATATTGAGATTGAGGATTTTCCTAGAATGGATTATGACGATGCAATGAAATTGTATGGATCTGATAAGCCAGACACTCGATTTGGGATGACATTCGTAGATATAGCGGACGTCGCTCAAGGGAAGGGTTTTGGTGTATTTGACACAGCTGAAGCCGTATTAGGTATTGTTGTGCAAGGAGCTGCTGAATACACTAGGAAGCAACTTGATAAGCTAACTGAGTGGGTTAAGCGTCCACAAATTGGGGCTAAGGGACTTATCTATTGTAAGATAAACGAAGACGGATCTACAAAGAGTAGCGTAGACAAGTTCTTTAACGAAGACTCTCGAGAAGCTTGGGCTGAAAAAGCGGGTGCTGAAAAAGGAGATTTAATTTTGATTCTTTCAGGTGAACTTGATAAGACTAGAAAGCAACTTGGAGAACTTAGATTACACCTGGGTTCTGAACTTGGCTTAAGAGATCCAAAGGTTTTCAAACCACTTTGGGTTATGGACTTCCCTCTTTTAGAATGGGATGAAGATACTGAACGCTACCACGCAATGCACCACCCATTTACTTCGCCTAAACCTGATCAACTTGAATTAATCAATGCCGACCCTAGTAAGGTTAAAGCAAATGCCTACGATATGGTTATCAATGGTGTTGAGATAGGCGGTGGTTCAATTAGAATTCATGACAGAGAGTTACAATCAAAAATGTTTGACCTTCTTGGGTTTACACCTGAAGAAGCTCAAGCTCAATTTGGTTTCCTAATGGATGCCTTCCAATATGGAGCTCCACCACACGGTGGATTAGCTCTTGGATTTGATAGACTCTGCTCAATGTTTGGCGGGTCTGAGTCAATTAGAGACTTTATCGCATTTCCTAAAAACAACTCTGGAAGAGATCTTATGATAGACGCACCGTCGCCTATCGATAATAAACAATACGACGAATTATTCTTAAAATCTACACATGTACCCTCCTGAACTAGTAGCACCTATGAAGGCCGAACTTGCAGACGCAGGTTTTCGCGAACTTCTTTCTGTTGAAGATGTAAACAAAGCTTTAGATAAGCCTGGAACTACTCTTGTTGCGATTAATAGCGTATGCGGGTGTTCTGCAGGTTCTATGAGACCTGCTGTAATACAGGCATTGGACAACGATAAAATACCTGATAATATCACAACAGCATTCGCTGGAGTTGATACAGATGCTGTTGCTCATGCAAGAAAGTTTATGCTTCCCTTCCCTCCGTCTTCACCAAGCATAGCGCTTTTTAAAGATGGCAAAATTGCAATGATGATAGAACGTCATCACATCGAGGGAAATACAGCTGAAGCTATTGCTGCCCATTTGAGGTTAGCATTCAATGAATTCTGCTGATATTTGAACTATGGCGCGCATCCTAACTGGAATACAAAGTACCGGAACACCTCATTTAGGCAATATACTTGGTGCAATTAAGCCTGCCATAGATCTTGCTAATAATCCAACTAACGAGTCATTCCTGTTTATCGCCGACCTTCATTCGCTAACCCAAATAAAAGACGGCTCTACGCTAAGAGACAACACTTATGCTGTTGCTGCAGCTTGGTTAGCATTTGGGCTTGACCCCGAGAAAAGCGTTTTTTATCGCCAAAGTGATGTCCCTGAGGTGACTGAGCTATGTTGGTATTTACAATGCTTCTTCCCTTACTCTCGTCTCACTCTTGCTCACAGCTTTAAGGATAAGGCTGATAGACTTGAAGATGTTAACGCAGGGCTGTTTGTCTACCCTATGCTTATGGCTGCAGATATTCTTCTCTATGATGCTGAAAAAGTTCCTGTAGGTAAAGACCAAATGCAGCATATAGAAATGACAAGAGATGTTGCTAGTAGGTTCAACCATAAATTCGGTGAGACTTTTGTTATGCCACAGGTTATGGTTAATGAAAGCACCATGTATGTTCCTGGAACAGATGGTGGGAAAATGTCTAAATCTCAAAACAACACTTTAGACATTTTGGCAGATCCATCCGCAATAAAAAAGGTTATTAATAAGCAGATTGTTACTGATACAACACCACTTGAAGATCCAAAAGATCCATATTCATCAGTAGTTTTCAAGCTTTACCAATTAATTGCATCTAAAAGTGACGTGGCTGAAATGGAAAAATCTCTTAAAGCTGGAGGATACGGGTGGGGTCACGCAAAAAAAGAATTGTTCGAAGCAATAGTTGATGGATTTGCTCCACAACGTGAGCGATTTAAACACTTAATGGCAAATCGTAAAGAGATAGATGCAGCTCTGAAAATAGGTGCTGAAAAAGCTAGAAAAATTGCCTCTGAAGTTCTAGCTAGAACTCGTTCAAAAGTTGGATACTAGTTACTTTGGAGAGTCTTTACTCTCAATTCCATATTTACTTTGAAACTTTCTGTATAGTTCTCTCTGCCTGTTATCAAGGTCAATATGTTTGCCTTGAATAAATGCGTGAGTTAGATTATTGGTCATAATATCCAATGCATCACCTGATGATATAAACAGTGTCGCATCTTTACCTCTTTCGATAGAACCACAAGTCGCATCTATACCCAAAATTTGAGCGACATTTCGTGTTAAAGCCATCACAGCTTGCTCATCAGTTAATCCATACTTACGAGCTGTCCCCGCGTAGAAAGGAAGGTTACGAGTATTCATTTCTGTCATTCGAGCATCTACTTGAAGTCCAAATAACACACCCTCATCAGCTAGCAGTTTAGGCAGTCTATACGGTAAATCAACGTCGTCTTCCTTAAAACGAGGAAGGCGATGAACGCTGTTTAATAGTACACTGACTCCATTTTCACGCAATATGTCAGCTACCAAGTAAGAATCGTAACCACCAATAATTACCATTCTAGAAATGCCAATCTCGCGCTTAAAGTGCACTGCTTCTGAAATTGCTCGAGCATCATCTGCATGCACATAAAGAGCAAGCGATCCATCAAAAAGTCCACGCATACCTTCATGTCTTACATCCATCTCTCTAGAAGATGCTTCAGGGTTAGCAGTAGCATAAGCCTTTGCTTCAGAGAAGTATGTTGTGATTTCGTGTTTGCTCTGATTATAAGTCTTACTTTTTCTAATATCAACCTTACCAAGCCTATTGTGCTTGTGATGAGTCATAGGCCAATTCAAATGAACTCCATCAACCATCTTTACTACTGCATCCTCCCAATTCCATCCATCAAAATGCACAACTCCTGATGACCCGCTAATTACTCCACCTCGAGGCGTAATTTGGCCCATCAGGACTCCGTTTGTTCTAACTGTAGGTGTAATCTCAGAGTCCGTATTGAAAGCTATAAGCGAGCGTACATTGGGGCGAAACGTGCCTACTTCGTATTGGTCTCTTGATGCTCTAACTGCTCCGATTTCTTGTAACCCTATCGTAGAGTTCGTGACAATGAACCCAGGGTAAATTTCTTTTCCCGAAGCATCAATTATATCATCATATTTGCTTTTATCAACCTGAAAGGCTCTACCTACATAGTCAATTTTACCCGCCCTAAAGCCTATTGCTGCATCAACAATTACATCACCTGTGCCAAGGTGTGCTGTACCGCCTAAAATCAAAATAGACCGGCTCTGTTCTGGAGCTGGTGTCTGTTGAGCTATTAATCCTAAAGTGAAAAACAGACCAAGTATCACTATTGAAATAATCTTCTTCATCTTATCTGTTTTCTTCAGTTAATGTATCACAGTGATAATGTAGTCTAATTCTCTCAGAAGGCTTTTTAAGCTTCTCCCCTGAAGTCGATGAGTTCAGCATCTTTTCCGTTAACCTTGCTCTTTCTGCTTTAATAGCAGTTCTAAGTTCAGTATCCTTCTCTATGCTAAACAAACAACGCCCTTCTACATAAGTAGCAACAACTTGAGCATTCATGCTCAGAGGATTGTCATCCCAAATCACAACATCAGCATCCTTTCCTTTTTTAATCGATCCTGTTTTGTGATCAATATGAAGAAGCTTAGCCGGATTCAATGTCACCATTTTTAATGCTTCTTCCTGAGGCACTCCACCATATTTCACAGCCTTAGCTGCTTCTTGGTTAAGTCTGCGTCCCATCTCAGCATCATCACTATTGATTGCAGTCGTGATGCCCATGTCGTAAAGTACGGCAGCATTATATGGAATAGCGTCTTTCACTTCGTACTTATATGCCCACCAATCGCTAAATGTTGAACCCCCAACTCCGTGTGCCTTCATTTTATCAGCAACCTTGTAGCCCTCCAAAATATGAGTAAAGGTGTTTAAGCGGAATCCCATAGAATCTGCTACATGCATTAGCATGTTGATTTCGTCTTGTCTGTAACTGTGGCAAGTAATAAATCTTTCTTCATTTAGAATTTGCAAAAGCGCATCTAGCTCTAGATCTCTACGAGGTTCAAGTGGGCCCCTTCCGGCCAAAACATCTCTCCTCTTAGTTTTTCTCAATTCTTGCCTATAGTTGTATTGGTTAAGACCGTATTCTCTTGCTCTTATAAAATTGTCGTAGAATACTTGCTCTACTCCCATTCTAGATTGAGGAAATCTAGTAGTCTGCATATCCCCCCAATTACTTTGTTTAACATTTTCTCCAAGTGCAAACTTGATGAATGGTGATGCCTCTTGATACAATAGTTCGCTAGGAAGTGATCCCCAACGGAATTTTACTATAGCACTTTGCCCCCCTATTGGATTTGCCGATCCATGAAGTAGCTGAGCACATGTTACACCACCTGCAAGCTGTCTATACATGTTAACGTCTTCACTATTTAGAGAAGATCCAATCCATACTTCTGCACTACTCGCTTGAGTTCCTTCATTTACACCTCTCTCAATTATAATATGAGAATGCTCGTCAATTATGCCAGGCGTGACGTGCTTTCCTCTTCCGTCAACTTCAACAAATTCGGTCTTTGATCCCAAAAATTCAGATGGATTTATTCGCTTGCTAACTGAAATAATTTGGCCTTCGCTTATGAGTATATCTGCATCTTCAATAATCCCTTCATCTTCACAAGTCCAAACTGTCGCGCCTCGAATTACAACATTTTCATACCCTACAGATTCTGCTGAACCATAAGCTGTAAATGGATATATTATCTCCCCTAAAGCTGATATTTTAACATCTGTCGAGTCTTTTGGTGATTTAACAAGGTCAACCTGTTTGTCATCGGTTTTAACCGCACTCCATTCCATTAAATTACCAAGAGCGTCTACTGCCGTTCCTTCCCAAATTCGACTATCCATCCAGATGTTCCCCGTCATTCTAACTAGTCCTTGATCCCTTGTAAGAGACATTACTATAGTTCTTCCGTCTAGATTTAAGTTAATTTTATTAGTCGTCGTGTCGTTTACTTGTTCCGTCGCTTCCCACATACCAATTTCCCCGTCAACTATCATATCAATGGTTTTTGAACCAATAGTTAAGCTGTAATCGCCTTTAAGGTTCAATGCATCTCTATCTAAAATAATTGTAGGTTCTCCACTCACCCAGTGCTCTACAAGTTTGGTTTTATTTTTAAAAAGTGGGCCATCAGTTACAATGATGTTTGCCATTAGCCCCGGAGAAATTGTTCCTACTAAATTTTCAGCACCAATTGCTTCTGCCGGATTCGATGTTAAAGCAGCGAGTGCATCATTTTCCGGAAGGCCTCTTTCAACAGCCTTCCTTACTGCAGGCAAAAATTCTGAGGGAGACCTTAAGCCTTCAGATGTAAAGCAAATATTTACTCCTGCCTCATTTAAAATTGAAGCATTGCTTGGCGCTAATTCCCAATGTTTGAGCTCGGTTAATGAAACAAATCTTGCTAAGAATGGATCGCTTAAATCATATGCAGTTGGATAGTTTACAGGAACAATTATTGTAGACCCTGTCTGAGCAATTGCCTCTGCTCTTTGATAACTGTCTCCTCCTCCAAGGACAATGTATTCTAGCCCAAACTCTTTAGCAATCTTGTCTGCTCTTAGAATGTCTTTCCAATTTCCGGCACTGAAGATTTGCGGGAGATTTTGAGAATTGTTAAACGCTTCAAGACTTAGATTTGTCCCGCCGGATAATCCGCGTTTGGTTGCATCATTATACCATCTAGCATCAAAGTGAGTTTGTCTCAAAAGAGAAATAGATCCCATTAATGAGCTTGGGTAATTTTGCTTTGATGACCCTTTTCTAAAGCTGTAATGCGCAGAAGCTTCAATTCTAATTATTGCGTCTCTGGGGTCGTCAACCGGCATAACTAGAGTGCCTGTTCCCCTTGAAATTCCATCCGGAACATGAATAAGTAGAGCACCAAAGCCTGCTTCACGAAGAGTTTTAGCCTTGTTAGAATCTTCTACAAATACATCACAAGATTTAATCTCAGGCCTAATTGCTTGATTCCAACCGTAAGCTCCCTTTTTGTTTGATTCGTATTGAGGATTTCTCGACCATTCAGCAAGCTTTACCTCTGGTAATCCATACGTGCTGTGCAAGTCTACAAATGAGGGATATAAGTGATATCCTTTCATATCTAGAGTTATAGCAGGTCCGTTGACACTAATTTCCTCAGATGTTCCAACGCTTTCTATCATCCCTCTGAACAGTACAACTGTTCCATTCAATATTGTTGTGTTTTCATCAATGTGAACGGTTGCGTTTTGTAGGATTGTTCTCACCAAATGTTTATCTACAGTGCCATTGATTGGAAAAGTAGAAGAATGTTGAGTGGGGGTTTGGGCTAAAGCATTCGATGAAAAAATCGATGCAAAAAGTGCCACAAAAGCAAAGCTTGTTTTTAGAAGATTTATCATGATTTCTAAGTGGACTCACAAGTTAATGACTGATGAAGTAATCCAAGTATCTTTGCAATATTATGTCTACTTATAAGATACCTACGAACGTATACGCTGAAATGACGCCAAACCCGACAACAATGAAGTTTGTGGCGGATAGACCCTTAGTTTCAGGTAGTCATCAATTGGAATTTTTAAGTCCAGAAAAAGCTGAACTTTGCTCTCCTCTTGCTGTTGAGTTATTCCACTTTCCATTTGTAACTGGGGTGTTTATAAGTGGCTCTATAGTAGCTGTGACTAAGGATGAGAGTCTAGGTTGGGAAATGATTGTAAATCAACTTAGAGAGTATATCCGAGAATGGTTGATGGAGAATGAGTTTGCCGTTGAAGAGGATAAAGTCGAGGCAGCATTAGAAATGTTGGGCGAAGCCTCGTCTGATATAGTCCTAGATGAAAGTGCCCCACCAATTAATTTTATTAAAGACACTGACATCAAACCGTCAAAACATGACGATGAAATCAAAAGATTACTTAACGAATTTGTTAGGCCAGCAGTTGAGCAAGACGGCGGTGCTATAGACTTTGTAGCATTTAAGGATGGGGTTGTTTACGTACACCTAAGGGGTGCATGTTCAGGCTGTCCGTCATCTACCCAAACCCTTAAGGGAGGTATCGAACAACTGCTTAAGTCGAAACTTGAAGCCGTAGAAGAAGTGGTTGCTATAGGGGTTTAATCTACCATTAATTTACAACTGTCAGCCTCTTAGTTGCACTTGAACCTTCTTTATTTATTACTTCAACCAAGTATATTCCTGTCGGTAGATCTGTTAAGTCTAGTCTTGTTGTTTGGGATATTGTCTTTTGGCTTAAAAAAAATTCACCCGTTGGACTGTAAAGAGTAAGCTGAGATCCTAATGCATTTTCCAATTGAACATTTGCAATGTCATTTGCAGGGTTTGGATGTAGACCAAAATTAAATACCTCCAACTCTAGCTCATCAACTTCAAGAACCCCGGGATCAACGTCTATTTTCATTTCTGAAAATCCGTAACAAGGTCCTCCGTAATTGGACACAATTGAAAGAAGTAAATACCTTACTAAAAGGCCATCAAAATTTGGGCCTTCTTCTCCATAATAAAAATCGCTACCTAGAGCTTCGTCAAGGTTGAAATCGCTAATAGTATAAACAGTAATTTTTTCATGGCATTAGATATTTAAGAACCCTATTGGATTCCCCGATCCAAGAGTATAGAAATTCTCAAGGTTAGGGAATATGTCAACCAAATTTGATCCATCAACACCAAGCCATAAAGCAAGCTCAGCGAAGTATTCATCAGTAGATAATTCAGGTAATAAAATTCCGTTTCCAATTTCAAGTTCATTATCTAGTGCTAGAGAAGGGTATTGACCATAAATCTGTCCCCCGTTAACTGCGCCTCCAAACACAAGAGCATTTCCACCCCATGCATGGTCAGTACCAAAACCATTAGAAGTTAGTGTTCTCGCAAAATCTGAAACTGTGAATGTCGTTACGCTATCAGACATCCCAAGTTCATCCATTGCTTGATAGAATTCACTAATGGCAGCGCTAAGAAGAGACAGTCTTGCAGAGTGGTTGTTTAATAGCTCTCCGTGATTGTCAAATCCTCCGAATCTGATGTAATATGTTTGTCGAGCCATCCCAATACCACCTGCAATAGCAATGCTTTTAGCCACCATTCTAAGTTGCCTTGAAATTGCGGTTTGAGAGAATTCCGTTGAAAGTGGAGTTAGGCCTTCAAGGGCTGCCGTGAATCCCTCGTGTTGTGTTTGAGACGTCTTGACCTTATTTGCATAGGTCTGCTTTAAGACGTCGTTGTAGGTTTGGTCTAAAATGTTATCTAATCCTTGCGCAAGTATGATTTCAAATGGATCCGTCCCTCCTAAAATGCTTATACCTACACTACCGTTTTGGGTAATTGTAAATTCATCAACTATTTCTCCTGCTTGCCAAAGGTTGGTTCCAGTCAGAGACAAGTTCATGGAGATGTCCTGATTCGAGTTGCCAGCTGCAAGAATGTCTGCAACCTTCCCCCCCCATCCTTTGGCATGTCGGTTTTGAGGAATTGAGGTTTGCCAATGACGAGCTTGGTCAGCGTGAGATTGTAATCCTAATGGCAAAGGAGCTGTACTATTTATAATCTGAGTCTTTGTAACCGGCTCAAGTAAAGTTCCAATGTTTGCTATGATAGCTGCCTTGCCATAATTAAACATGTTAGCCACCTCAGGCATTGCCGGATGTAGTCCATAATTAATGCCTAATGAATCTGTATAGTTCAACGGCAACAATTCACCGGTAGTAAGTGCCAAGTTAGATCTAGAGGCTGCGTAATCGTTATATGGTTCTGCTGTAGTTGGTACAACCATATTAAAAGAGTCATTCCCTCCAGCAAGAAGAATACAAACCAATGCTTTGTACCCGTCAGGTGGTGGAGATCCAAAAGCTTTCCTTGGTGCGGATAGTGAATTCATCATCCCGAGAGATGTGAATGACGATAGGAAAGTTGTAGATCCAACAGCAGCGCATGCAGCTGAGCCTAGGAACTTTCTTCTGCTCATGCCCTTTCTTGAGTTGAGCTTTTTATAGTCATGCTTATGTCCCATGGCTATTATTTTTGGATTACGTAATTTGGTGAAATCAATGTGAAGTACAACGCTATTTTCAACCTTTCATAAGGTTCTAAATACCCAACATCTGAAATCGCGCTTATATTTTTCATGGGCTATAGCAATAATTCTAGTGTAATATCACACGTTGGAAAGAACTATACTGTCCCTCTGAAATTATTTTCACTAAGTAAGCTCCTCTTGCTAGATGAGACACATCTATAGATGTATTGGAGCTTATTGAAGATGAATGTACTACTCTTCCAGACGCATCTCGAATCTGAATAGCTGTTTCCGCAGAACCAAAAGATGGCGCTTTAATATTTAAAGTCGTAGAAGCTGGAGATGGATATAGAAGGAAAGAAAGAAACCCTAATTCATCAAGATTTACCGGAGTAATGTCTACATCTAAACACACTTGCTCTCCTGAGCAGCCACCACTATTTGTTTCAGTTACACAAAGCGTTCCTTCGTCATTACCCCACCACGCTACCTCAACAAGGTTGGTTCCTTCGCCATCTTCTATATCTCCATTTATAATAGTCCACTCATAAGTTGAGCCTGACGTATTTGGATATAGATATGTTAGAAGCATAATCGCATTTGGATAAGCTTCTCCCGAAATCGAATAAAGAGTTATGTAATTACAGCTACTAGGATCTGGAATTGCATTTGGGTTGTAATTACAAGCGTCTAGATCGTCACAACCGTAACCAGTACATGAGCAATCTTCTTGGATAAAGTCTTCATAAGTGTATTCTTCACCGTCATCACAACTATCACCTGGAAGTATGCAAGTGCCATCGTCTATTGTCATGCCTTCTTCATAGTTGCAGGCTAAAGGATCTGTACAACCTGCACATGAAGTGTACTCACAAGTGCCATCCTCCAACCAAGCC